>Ga0134128_10000371_pt1 | contig 63032 bp, 87 predicted proteins | sample KB31754_FD_96462 | JGI IMG/M metagenome (GOLD analysis project Ga0134128, IMG submission 96462) | Terrestrial soil microbial communities with excess Nitrogen fertilizer from Kellogg Biological Station, Michigan, USA - KB3-175-4 | ecosystem: Environmental > Terrestrial > Soil > Unclassified ... | reverse complement strand
TTGCTGGAACTAAAGAAACAACTTCTTAACTCTATCCAGCAGGGTGACCGTTATCTCGCGTTGATCGATCCTCAATCCCAGATAGACAGGTACGGGACGGAAGAGGGCCGCGATGCCGGTATGCAGCATGTCTATGGGAATGTCTACCCTTCGGCACTCCGCAAGCTCGCTCGTATGTACGGGACAGACATTAAGGATTTGCCGTTGCAGATAGCCTCACGAGAGGAGGTGCAAGCTCCACGCATACCCCTTCTCGAAGAGCTAGGCTATGATACGCCCTCTGAGCTACTTTCCCATTATCAGATGGGAGGGGAATGGCACGGAAGTGCTTTTGAAAGGATGATTACCCAGATGGGAGGTCCTAATGCAGAAACGGCTTCTCTACGACATCATCTTACTAATGCACAAAAGGCACTGGATACGCTAAATAATTACGACTCTATAGCCCATGAACATAGTTTGCACGGAGATGAACCGTATGTAGATGAGTACGGGGATGAAATTTCGGCGATGAATCCGAATGACTACATGTCGCCTCGGGAGTGGAATACGGAAGCACAGAGGTTATCAGAGCACTTAGATCAAGCTCACTCTATCTGGCAAGGTTTACACTCTCACGACGTTACGGGCCAGGAAACGAAGACCTTCCCCGCACTGGAGATTACACCGGAGCTGGCAGAGAAGATTAAGTCAACGGGCATTCCTTTTTTTAAGAGAGGCGGAGAGGCCGAAATACGTTTCGATGATGGTGGAAGTGTCGACGACTCGGAGCAGCAACAGAACCTCCTCGCTCCACAGCCGGAGATACCGGGTATACCGGAAGGCGAGATGATGATGTTTCAAGAGATGCCCCCTGAAATGCTTCAAGAGATGACTCTCGATCGGATGGCTCGTCTCTATCAGCCCGCAATGCAGATGCCGGCCTACGGCGCGGGCGGCGTCGTCGAGGATATCGGCGAGCTGATAGATAAGTACCTAAACAAGATTGCAGACGAACATGCGGCCCAGGCAGCCGAGGCCGGTGCTCGTCATCCGGATGCACCGCGGTCACCGTTGCAGCAGCCGACCGAGGACCCGCTGTATAAGGCCGCAACGGCGCAGCCGGCGCCGATCCGGAACCCGCTGACTCCCGGCTTCCTCTCGAAGCGTCAGGCATTCGCGGGCGGAGGATCAACCCACTCCGCGCTCGCTTGGCTAAAGCAGGCAATCGAGAACACGAAGCGTCTCGGCTACTACGGGAATCACATCCCGCTACCGGGGCTCGACCTCATCAAGATATCTCCAGATGCAGAGGCCCGGATTGCGGTACGTGGCGCCCAACAGCTCTATGGAACGGATAAGAACGGAAACCCCGTTTTCTTAGGCGGTATCGCTCATAGCGGGGCGACTCCTCCGGGGATCGTAGACGAAGCGCTCTCGATCCCGGACTCGATGGCCGGGCTCGAAGAATTGCTGATGAAGATCACGCCCGGGCCGAACGGGAACGATCACGACCTTATTCACGCTCTCGATCCCCAGTGGTCGAGGAACGCGAGTGCGCGACTCGGTAGGCTTAATCAGGCGGTCAAGAAAGACACGGGGATCGGCGAGCCACAGGGCCTCGCGGAAGATGCCGAAGACCTCGCCGGCCAGGTCGGTCCCCTGATGGCAGCTTCGCGGCTCGCCGAGGAGGGTACCCTGGCTCGCAAAGCTCTCGATCAGTTCGCCGGGTGGGCGGGGGCCGGATCGCAGCCGACGACGAAGGCACCCCTGGCCTGGCTCTCGGAGCCCTCCGATTCTGAACCGGTAATCGAGGAAGCCGAATCCCATTAGGTGATCTATGCCATCAACCACGAAGAAGCAGGCGATGCTGATGTCCGCGATCGATCACGGATGGCATCCGTCGCATCCGAATCACCAGCTCCCGTCGCGCGCCGTAGCGCACGAGTTCCACGAAGCTGATAAGGCAGAGGGTAAGTACATGCACGCCGAAGGTGGCGAGATCGAATCGGCTTTGGAGCAGTTTACCGGCTCCCCGGCGCATGCCGGCCGCGCGATGATGCATACGCCAAGCATCGGGTATATGACGCATATGAAGATGCCGTACATTCCGATGGCCGGAGTAACACGCAACGTCTTCGCCCACTTAAAGGGGCCGATGGAGAAGCTACCGAAGATGCAGGCGAAGCTCGCGAAGGCTCCGAACTATCGCATGAAATTTGATGTCGGTGGCGAGGTCCGACTAGGGGCTGATGCGATCGCGGCAATCAAGGACGCAATCACACACCTGGCGAATCGGGATGCTTCGAGCGCGGCCGGTGCGCTTACCTCCTCGCGCACCGCTATGCAGCATCCTCTCGTCCAGCAGGCGGCACAACAGCTCCGAAGGGGGCAGGGGATCGCGCAAGCATCGCAGACCCTGACCGGGCTAGTCAATGCTGATACCGACCGGACGGTAATGCCTCTGGTAAGCGGCCAAGCGCGGGGCGGCTCTACACGCCGGCTAGACCCTCGTCGCGGGCGGCGTTGATATCGCGCATCTTCTCATGCGAGCCACCGGGCCGGTCCGGGTGGTGTAGCGCGGCGAGCTTACGATAAGCCCTTCTGATCTGGTCCTTCGTCGCGTTTGCACTAACCCCTAGAATCTCGTACCACGTCAGCTTGCCCATAGGCGGGGGAGGGGTTTGAGTTTTCGAGTCCTGCTTCCAGCGGAACTCCTCCGAGCTATTAGTTCTCCCCGATCGACGACCAGTGGCGAAATCACTGAAGTTAAAGCCTGCACCATAGAAGGCCCGGTACATCTCGTCGGCGTAGGCCGACCCGAATTGGTCGCGGAAGAATCCCTCCCACTCCTGCTGAGTTTTCGACTTCGCCTCCTCATACTTCTTCCGGCGCTCTTTCCGTTCGGCCTCCGCGCGCCGGGCGGCTTCCTCCTGTTCCCGGCGCTTAGCCTCGGCTGCTCGATCGGCGCTCTCTCGTCGGCCATGCAACTCCTGGAGGTGATCGATAACGGCTTGGAACATGCGAGCTTCCATATTGCTCGCAGTATCGCGAGCGGTCTCGGCGTGCCGCTTCTGAAGGTATAGCCACCCTATACAGTCGGTAACGCTCGCGCCGTGCCGGCTCTGCGCGAAGCGAGTCTCCCGCTCGTCAAAGAGCTGTAAGCGGCGCAGGTGGTCGAGTAGGAACGCCGCTTCGATTCGGTTCAGGTGGACGAGAGGTACATCTATATTCGCGTGGAGGAACGTCTCCAGTGCCTCTATTACTCGATCCAGACTGATATCCGACATTACAATACCACTCGCAGCTAGGTTTACCGCACGGCAGGCCGAGACCGCACATCAGCTTTTCTTCTGGGTGTGGACTCTCCAGTCCGGGACGCGATCACTACTCGCGAAGCTCGAACGAGTCTCCCGCGTAGGCCAGTAGTTCGGGCGCTGCCGGCGCTGCGCACGGCAGACGATCGCAATGACCGAGAGCAGGAATCCGAATACCAAACCGTAGACGACCCAGACTACCATAGTTATTGCCTCCGAAAGCCGGGAGTACCCACCCCAGCGAAATATTCATCGATCAGCTCCTTCTCCGTATGCTCCCTCCATTGGATTAACCAGTTCGCGAGTTCGTTACGATTGGCTATGATATAGTTCCTGATCTCTGTAGAAGTCAAGAACCGTGGAAGATCATCGCGCTTTTTCTCTCCCCCTTCTGGTAAGACTTCGAAGGGAACGAAAACAGAGACTATCTTCGAACGGGAGGTCATCTCTTCTCTCTCCAGCCGCGCTCTTCGCGCTCGTACAGTCGGATGTAGCTAACGGTCAAACCGACAGGTTTCTCGCTCTTATTCAGAGCCTCGTAAGCGGTCTCGGCGTCGTCATAGGAGATGTAGTGCAGGAGCTGGCTAGTAAGTCCTCCCGCCGTCGTGCTAATGACGACGAGAATCTTGTAGCGGTGCATTTTCAGTTTCCTCGGTTTAGGGGTGCGGAAATACTCAGCCGCATAGGCTTCGTCCTCGTCCGTCCAGTGGCTGTCCCCTATCCAGTCTTCGGCGCTCATATTACTTAACCACTATAGCGATCAGAAATGCATCGGCTATCAAGGTAAGCCCGAAGCCCTCTAGGACGGTAGGAGTAACGATCTGGCAGCCGAAGGTTACCATAGCTAGAAGCCCATGAACTGTCCGGGGCTAATCCTCATGACCGTATCATCATCAGCGTGGAATCGTAGGTCCCGAAGATCATATCGAGGGCTACCCAAACTATCAGGACTAGTCCTACCCAGTTAATCCAGGGGTAACGATCGAGGAGTGTAGCAATCTTGCGTGCGACGAAGGCCAGCATTGCGATCGAGGCCGCGATCCCGAGGATCATAATAAACGGATGGTTTCGGGCGAGAGCCGCAACGGCTAGCACGTTATCGAGAGACATCGACGCATCGGCAATGACAATCGTCGCTAGCGCGCCGCCGAGGCTACCGCAGGGCTTGACCTTGCCGGGCTCGTCCTCGGCCTTATTTAGGAGGTCCTTCCCAAGCCTATAGGCTACCCAGAGCAGGGCGAGACCCCCGACGAAGGCGAGGATATGAGAGCGTAGAAGCGCGGTAGCCGCAATCGCGAGAACGATTCGCAGGAGACAAGCAAGAGACATTCCGAGGAAGATGGCGTTATCACGACTCTCCTTCGGCAGAGCGTTCGCTGCCATCGCTACGACGACGGCATTATCCCCCGATAGACAGATGTCGAGGAAAATCACAGACCCGAGCAGAATAAGTGGAAAGAGTAGCATGACTTAGATTCCCCCGTTGAAAAAGACCGGGGGCGAAGGCCACCCCCGGGTCGGCACGGTCAGATGTGGCTGGTTGATTTGCCTTTCGTATCGCCGGCTGCGGCCTCCGCCGTCGTCGTCGAGCTTCCGATCAGATCGGCGATGGCCCCCTCGAAGTCCACCTTCTCGGCTGCCTCGTGGCCGATGATATCGTACTTCGCTCCGGTCAGGGACGAGTCGATATGCTCCAACCATGCTTCGAGTTCCGGCGAGCGCTGCCCGACGGTCAGGAACATGATGCGGAATTCCTCCGGTGATTGCATCGCGTTCGTGATATTGATGATCTGCTTCTCGACCGCATCCCGATCGGACGGGTCACCATCGGTAAAGCAAACCACGAAGCTCGCGGAGCTTCCTTTCCGGCGATGCTCCTTCCATGCGGCGGCAAGAGCGAGGTCCGTCATCGTACCGCCGCCCGTGCCATGCGTATCGATCAGCTGGTCGACAGCCTCCGGAGTCGCTACGTCCTCGTGGCTCTCGACTCGATTGTTGAAGAAGTGAATCGAGACTCCATCCGGATCGTACTTCGCCGCCCCACGCACGAAAGCCTTGATGGTCTCTCGGACGTAGTTGTAACGAGTATCCCCATTGCAGTCCGAGGTCGCCATCGACCCGGAACGATCAACCAGGAAGATTACCTGATCACCCTTCTTTAATTCCAAACCCATATTAACACCTCAACAGTTATGCCCGATCCGTAGGCGAAGAGTCCTCAAGAAATGATTACGCCCCCGCTTCTACGGTTACGGTTATTACAGAGGCATTCAGTATACCAGTACCCCGACAGGTATCGCAGTTCCACTCATGGTAGTACGAGTCACCAGGTTCCCCATCATCCTTCTTGCCTCGACCTCGGCACTCGGGACAACGCCAGCGCTCTACCGTTGCGAGAGCCGCTTCAAAGTTGGTCATTTCAGAGCAGTCCGAAGCTTCTGCTCATCGGTATAGGGAGCGCGTAACCCATTGGCCCGAAGCTTAACCCTAAGCTGCTGGGGGGTGATCCTTAGCTCGGCAGCAATGCGAGCGACTAGGGTCCCCCGATCGGCGGCAGCACCGACCGCCTTGGCGGCTTTCGCCGGGTCGGGGGGCGGTAGGGTAAGGGTCCGCCGCGCCTTGGCCGGCTCCGGAGCGGAGGCTAAGGCCGGCGCGGGGTTTACCGGGTCGTCCGGGGGTAGCTCTTCCGGCTCCTCGGCACCGTTTGGCAGGCGCAGGAGCAGGGCGGCGCGGGCAGTAATCCCCTTGCGGGCGCCCACAGATAGCATAGTTCTCTTGAAACGTTCGATAGGATACTCGGAACCGTGGAAAGGAACGAGACTCGCCCTGTCGTAGTCTTTAATCTCGATCGTAATGACCCTGACCCGGGTCTCGTCGTTGATAACGCAATGCACATGCTTGCGACCTCGGAAGCAGAGCGCTGGTTTATAGCCCTTATAGGACTCTTCTCCAGCGCCAGACTCAACATAAATATTACGGACGGATTGCTCCATAAACCCCCCTGAAACCTCGCACGATAAAGAACTCAAACCTCAGAAAAATGCACCGGCGGTCGGGACCTGCCGCCGGCCAGGGGCACCGCGCATTTAACGTCAGCCCGATGGCCTACCCAAGACGGCGAGCTTTCACGGCTCGCACGGTGGCCGGAACTTAGCTAACGCCCCGGCTCGGGCGATAAAGTGGGTTAGTGCGTCTTCTCACTCGGTGGTGGAGGCGGAGACGCCGCTTACCCTTCCCACGCTCCGTTTGACGCCGGAGCGGGAGATATTCGCAGCGGGGGGGATCGACGGAATGAATACCTACTCCTCCCCCATCGCAGTGCGACCCGCGCAGGTTTGCTGCGAACGAAGGCTAGTCTAATTCAGCTCGGTTCACAAAAGTAAGCTTTTTCACCAGCAAATCGTGCAATTTTTCACACGATCGAGCACGCTGCCTAGGCAAAAGTACCAGAGTCGCGAAAAGTGAAAATTCTTCTTGCTTAAAGCCGTTTATTCTCAGAGCGTTTCGACCCTCGATAAAGTAAATCGGGTCTCCGATCCGCGCGCAGACGAGGGGACGCCCCCCAGAGTAGAGGTAATCGCGGAGCCAGTTCTTTTGCGCATCGCGCAGACCGCCCTCGGCGAATGGGTAAGTAGCGGTTGGATGCCGCGAGTCTTTTAGCTCGATCGTACCCTCTACCCCAGCGAGCATGTAATGCACGTCCGGGAAGCCGGTCGCCGTTTCGTGAGATTCGATCCGTGTATACTGGCCATCTACCGGCAAGAGCCGGGAGAGATAGTTCCAGAGCTGTTGTTCGCTCATTTTACGGTCAGCGTAGGCCAGAACGACGGAGGGCAAGCAACGCCCGTGTTATAGGTTATTGGGCCAGCGGGCTGACTAATAAGGAGATCCCCGCTCCCGTCGAAGAAGACGGAGCTAATCGTAATGCTATAGCTACCGCAGATAACGGGGATGCTCGCCGAAGTCGCGGCCGGATCTACGAACAGGGAGTCATACGAATACCACGGGTTCGACGTTGCACCAAACCAGTCAATCTCGTAACCGTAGAGTCTACCGCCCGGGATCGGAGTTCCATTCGTGAACTCGATCGCCGGAGCCGACCAAGTCAGCGGTAGCTGGGTAGGAGTTTGAGCCTGCGCGAGTGCGCAGATTGCGAGGAGTAAGGGAGAAAGGCCGGCTCTGGCGTGGCGGGACTTGAACCCGCGACCCGGGGAGTGTGAACTGGTAAGGTTCTCGTTCCCCCGCTCTACCAACTGAGCTACTACGCAGACTCCTTTACCGGAAGAGCCCTGACAGAGCCGGCCTCTCATTGAATCAGGCCCCGATGCCGAGAAGCTTACGCGCTTCCTTCAGGCGCTTCGAGCCCTCCTCGAATTTCCAGCGACCTTCGCCGCGCTCGATGTCCGATCCGCGCAGCTTGATCCGCACGGCCTGAGCGGTGATACCGGCTTCGCCAGCGAGATCTACGATGGAGACGATTCCCTCCTCCTTGACCGCCTGACGCTTCGCGCCATTTCCATTCCCTTTCTTCTCCGCCTTCTTGGCGACTTTCTTCATTGCCTTCTTGACGGCCTTCTTCTTCGGGGCCTTCGGTTCCTTCAGAGACTCTTCGACCTGAGTGCTATCTTCGGTTCCCACGGTGTACCTCTTTTCTGTTGCGGTAAGTATCGCAGACTAGCTTGGCTAGATTCTGCTTTCTGGTGATCGCTTGATAGATTAGCCCATCGACGGTATTGTTGGCAAGCAGGAAAAAGTATTGGGCCTCCCGTTTCCCGTAGGAGAGTATCCGGAACCGGGCTTGGGTAAAGTTCAGGTACGAATAGTCTGTTGAATAAAGTATCGCCGCATCGGCTGCGGCCATATCAACCGCAATACCGGACTGTACTTGCAGTACGAGACAATCCTCTTGGAACTTACCATCATACGGCTGGCCTCCTCGGACGATCGCTACCCGGTAGTTCAGACGACGGAGCATATAGGCGACGTTCTCAATCTCCCAGATAAATCTACAGATCACGATAAAGCGCGTGCGACTCGGGAGTGACCGCACGACTTTGTAAAGTGCCTCGGTCTTCTCATGCCCGATCGCTACCGGCCCATCTTCGCTCTGGACGTAACCACCCGTAATCTGTTGAAGTTTCGTAACCAGCGCGAGGACGTTCTTAGCCTTTACGCGCTTGCGGTCTACCTCGACCTGCAATTCTTCCATCAGTTCGTTATAGACGGAACGAGTCTTACTCGATAGCTCTATGTCGATCAGTCGCCGACGGAGCTTAACGGATGTCCCCCCCTCCTCTCGCTGGGCTTCCCGGAGCGTGATTCGGTACGAGTATTTATGGAACTTCTCGTAAAACTCATCCTCGTTCCGGTATCCGATGATCTCGTGCTTCTTAAAACCTCCCCATCGAATATAGTGTTCATCGAAACCTTCCTCGATAACTCGAATGATCTTGTTGCCCTGCCGCTCGACCGTACTATCGTACTTGCCGAAAATCCCAGGATCGAGAAAGTCAAATTGCGCCCAAGCATCGATAATCCCCTGAGCGATCGGCGTACCTGTTAGGGCAAGCCGATATTTCGCATAGTGCCCCATCTTTCGAACGACTCGCGAACGTGACGTCCCCCGCCGCTTAATATAATGCGACTCGTCGCAGATGATAAAGATATCATCTGGACCGTTGCGCATGAACTTATACCACTTCTTTCTCCAGTTAACTAGCTGCTCATAGTTAACTATCGTCACCTCCATCTTCCAGTCGATCTGTAGGTGCTGCGGTATCTGCCTCTGCCACTCCGCAATGGCAGCCTTCGGGCAGACGACTACTAACCAGGATGGTCTAAAATGATCGACAACAGCCAGACTAGTTACCGTCTTGCCGGTCCGAGGGTCGGGGAAGAAGGCGAAACCGCCCCCACCCGTAAGGATGGGGACGGCAGCCTTGACCGCTGATTCCTGGTAGTTTCGGAGGTCGGTCAGGAGCATACTAGAGAGCTTCGAGATCCGAGAGGTCGAGTTCCCACTCGTCGCCGTCCGTGTCCTTTACGGTCGCCGTATCATCCTCGATAGCGGTGATCTTGCCCTTGATCACCTTGTTGTTCTCATCCTTGAACTTGACCTTCGCACCGGCCTTCAGGCGCTCATCGTCCTCATCCTCCTCTTCGGTCTCCTCCTCTTCCTCATCTTCATCGTCCTTCGACTTGGACGACTTCTTCGCGGCGGCAGTTTTCTTGCCGGGCTTCTTGGCGGGCTTGCTGTCCTCCTCCTCCTCAGCCTCCTCTTCCTCCTCGGCTTCTTCTTCCTCCTCCTCCTCGCCGTCATCACCGCCCTTATCCTCTAGGGAGAGGTAGTTGGTGACCTTCGGCCGCTCCTTCCCCTCGTAGGTCTCGTTGGTCACTTCTAGCTTGCAGCTCTGACCCTCGAGATCATCGAGGTCTACCTCCATCGCAGAGTCCGGAACCTCGACGCCGATTGCCTCTAACATCGTCTTCAGACGCCAGAGAGCCTGGGGCAGCAGCGAGAGATTGTCGAAGAGCGTGACGTTCTTGCCCTTGACCTTCCACTTCAGAAGGATCATCGGATTGCCCTCCGATGATTCCTTCTCCTCGGCGGAGCTAATTTCCGCAACATACGTTCCGTCCGCGAGATTAAAACCACCGGACTCGACGCCCTCGAAGTCAATACTGACTGCACGTGACTTCCGCGACCGCTTTGCCTTCGATGCCATTAAATTAACTCCTACTTACGCTTGACTGTTTTCTTCACCGAAAGGCTCTCACCTTTCGATACCTTTAGAACCTTCTCGAATGTCGGGTTTACGATAACCCCCGGCGCAGGTCCCGCCGATACCGGCCGTCTGATCTTCGCTGCATAGTACGCATGGGGACCTACCCGCATGCAAAACTGGATTTGGGTTGATTTATCTTCTAGCTTAACCTCCCGCACATATGCATTACCGATAACTGAGACGGCCCCGTTAACGAACGAAGCCACGGACTTCATTAGATTGCTGCCAACCGAGGGGGCTATCCGGTCGTCGTCTTCCTCTTGCGGCTCTGTTAGTTTCTCATGGGCATTAAAGCAGATATGGTATTTCCCGACGAGGTTCCGGAAGTTATCGATCCAAGTAACCATCAACCCGGAGACTCTGCCCCAGCTCCTCTGGGAGATGACCTCGTCGGGGTCCATATCATTATCCTTGCGGATCTTCCCAATGGCAAGAGCCTGCATCGCTGTTAGCTGATCTATAACAATGGACTGGTATTTCGTTCCTTTCTCTAGTTCCCAATAAACGTCCTCTACCTCGTCCCAATCGTTAACCTCCAACAAATCGACGCCGGGGACATCGATAACGGATTCAAACCCCTTCTCCTTAATATCGATCAGTAGCAAAGGCTTCGGGAACGTGCAGGCGAATACTGTCTTGCCTTTCCCCGCCTGACCGTAGCAAAGCATTACGACGTGTGAGTCGATATCCTCTATCGGCTTAGCACGAGTTAGAATCGAGCTAGCGGGTTTCGGGTTCGTCTTCTTCAACGTCTTCTTCATCTTTCCGTTCCTCATATTCGGACTTTAGGATGTAATTCGAGTCTAGACCTCGCAGCTCCGCCGTGCAGAGCCGATAGAACTCGCACCACGAACAGTCCTTCGTCATTGTGCGAGTCGGGCGCGAGCATTGCAGCATTGCGGTCGTCGTCGCGCGGAAGTCTTCAACGACGGTGGTGGTCATTGCCTTGCTCGGCTTCGGCAGAGGCACACGCAGGAAGAATTTGTCCGCTGATCGCTGCCGCAGTCCCGCTAAGAACTCTGAGTAAGGCTTCGGGTCGAGCTTTAAGCGTTTCAGCTCGGTCATATATGTGTAATAATCTGTATCAAGGTTCGCGCGTTGCGTCAACCCCCCTCTTACCAGAGTCTCGGGAATCGTCGGGGCTTTCGTGCGCAGGTAATCCCAGATGATGCCATCGATAGGTTCCTCGGGGTTCTCACGATTCCAGGCCCAGACATAAAGCAGCATCTGGTAGTCCTGAAAACGCTGTTCCTCGGTCGGAATCGATTTGTGAGTCTTATGATCGACGAGCCAGCGCCGGTCGTCTCGCGTAACGACGATCTTATCGAGAGTACCGTGGTAAACAACTCCCCGAAGCTCCTTGTCCTTCGCGTCGCCAAGATCGGTCTCGATCTCCTGCTCGGAATACTCATACTCCCAGCCGTCCTGTGCCCAAGTCCGTTCGTAGCCTTCGAATACGCGCCGGATATCCGGTATGAAATTCTCTCCGTACAGTTCGCGTTCCTCGGCGAAGAGACTGCGGTGTTTCTTCTCGTAACCGGAGAGAATCATCAAAGGCACGGAAGTCTTATCCCCCATCATGCGCCGTGCTCGCGCGTCGAGCATTTCATGCAGGATGGTGCCGCGATGCGGAGCCGCCGCCGGCCTTACCTTCTGAATGCGCTGGATATAAGCGTACTCATGCAATTTCGGGCAGCGCCGAAAAGCCTTGATCTCCGAATAGCGGGTAGTTCTAACCATTCAGCTGCTCCTTAATCTGCTTGAGTACGACGTTTCTGACCCCCTCGTCGAGACGATCGTGGAAATTCATCTCGCTACGCTGTTTAGGCGTTCTGGCTTCCGAGAGCAACAAGAGCTTCAGGTCGGTTGCTTGATCCCCGGATAATCTGATTATGACTTCGCTAGGCATTTTTGCTCCCACTTCTTACCGGCGCCCCACGGACCGATCTCGATTTCGGATTCCATCGGGACGGACATACGAATCTTAAAGTCATCGAGGAGCTTCGGGCGGCGCATGATAGACCGGACCTTCGGCAATACCTCGTCCTCGGCACCGTCGCGCACGATCATCAGAAGCGCGTCGTGATGCTCGCCGACAATCCTAAGCGCTTGACGATCGATCGTCTCGTGTATTTCCACCATGGCCGCAGCCTTCCAATCACCAATCGTCCCCTGGACCGGAGAGTTAATCGCCTGGCGCTCGGCCTCGCCGCGTAGCTCGCGGTCCTGCGAGAAGACACCGGGCAGCCGACGCACGCGGCCGAAGAGGTTAGTTACATAACCGTTGACCTTTAACAGAGCCTTCTGCCGCTCGTGCCAGCGAGGAACACCTTGGTAGAGCTCAAAGTAGGCTTGACGCATCGAATGGGCTTCTTCCCAAGTGCAGTCCCACTGGTATTTCGTCTTCGCCTGCTCGATGAACTTATTCTCGAACATTCCAAAGACGAATCCGAAGTTGATCGCCTTCGCTTTCTTCCGTGCCTCTTTCCACGGTTTCCAGAGACCGATTGCCCGATCGTGACCCGCCTTGCGTAGTATCTCGATCGCACTCGATAACTGGCCTATCCGGAATGAACGGAGTTTCGAGGCAGTCTCTAGAGCGGGCTTGGTATACTCATCCGATCGGCCGCTCTCGATCATAAAGAGCAACGTCCTCCAGTGAACGTCCTCGCCTCCGGGCTGGAAGCATGCTACCAGTTCGAGGTCCCTTGAGAATTCGGCGGCGATTCGAAGTTCAGCCTGCGACAAGTCAGCTTGAACGAATTTCCATCCCGGTGGTGCCTCCACAAGATTACGGATTGTCCCGTCGCGAGGCACTTGGTGTAGGCGGCTAGAATATCGTCCTGTAACGGTCCCATGCAGCTTGTAATCCATGAAGAGACGATTTTCGACGATGTATTCTTTCCATCCTTTGATGTAGGTGCCAAGGAATTTCTCCAGTTCGCGGAACTTGATGAGCTGATCTACTACCTCATGCTTCCCGCGCAGGTCGGCCAGAGCAGCTTCCCCAGTAGACGGAGCGCCTTTCGCGGTCCTAACTGTACACTTGAGCTTTAACCGCTCATAGAAGAGCTTGGCGACCTGCGCGGGAGCATTCCAGTTAACGGGTTGACCGTATTTCGCCGCAAGCTTGTTTAGCTTGCCGAGCATTTCATCACGTTCCTTCGTAACTTGAACCTCAGTCTCGGCGTACTTCGGCATATTCAGATAGAGACCTTCCAGCTCTATCAATTGCATAGCCCGGGAAGCGGGCATCATCAGCCGGTAAAAGAGCCGACGTAGACGGGGATCACGCTTAAAGACTCGATCAAAGATTGTGTATAGACGAAGCGTATATCCACAGTCAAAACCGTTGTACTCGTAGAGCTTCGCTGGGGTGGTGAACCCCTGCTTCTCCTTGGTAGTAAGGTCATATTCCGGAGCGTCGAGGTAAGCGCGAGCGAGATACTTAAGATCATGCGGTTGATTCTCATCGATGATATAATGAGCGAGCATCGTATCGAAGTGTAAATCGAACGAGTCACCACAGTAGATCGCAAGCCACTTCGCGTCGAATTTGCCGTTTTGGGCTACACCGATCTTACCCAGTTTCCGCTGTTCTCTGATTAGGAGATTGACCATTGCGGCGAGAAGTTCAGGCTTACCAGAGAAAGGCGAGCCCGGCATTTCGCCTCGAATTACCCAAGAACGGCTCGGTAACCCCACTCCTACGCAACGGATAAAGCCCTTCCGGTCATAGGGGAAGAGTCCGGGGGTCTCTAGGTCGAAAGAGAATGCCTCGGCGGCGCGGAATTCGGCAAGGAACTCTGACCAGTTCTCTCGGGTAACTACCTCCCACTTCGGCAAGTCGCCGCGCTTCTCTCCCCGCATTATCCGTGCGAGTCGCTCCAGGTCGTGATCGAAGATAGCCTGTTTCGACGGATCGCGCAGAATGTAAGCGGGGTGAAGGATCGGGTAGCCCTGCGCACCCGCCGGCAACGGCACGAGTTTCCCATGAGCCTCTGTGATTTTCGATTGCTTGGCTACCGCCTTCGAAGCCGGACCGCCCGCTGTAACAATAAACTCGGGGTGCAGTTCGGCCAGCTCCTGCATGAGATGAACGTTACAGGCTTTGATCTCTTCGCGAGTAGGCGCGCGGTTATCCGGAGGTCGACACCGTACCAGGTTCGTCAGGATGTACTGGTGAATGCCTGCCTTCTGCAATGCCTCGCGCAGCAATCGGCCAGATCGGCCGACGAACGGCCGATTACGTTGATCCTCCTCGCGGCCCGGAGCCTCGCCTATGACTAAGACTTTCGGATCGGCGCCGACCTGCTCACGAGGAACACAGACGGACTTCGCCGTCTTGTAGAGCGGGCAGCGGGTACAAGCTACTCTTCGCATGAGCGGTAGATATTTCCGTTGACATCGATGCGGTAGGTTATGCAGCCCGCATTTTCCAGATAGATCAGCGGTGTCAGGTCCCGATACTCGTCCTTAAATATCACGACCGCGATCCCGGCGCTAAGAATTAGCTTTGAGCAATCGAGGCATGGAGAGACCGTCGTGTAAAGATAGTGCTGGCCGGTCGCAAGCCCCTGCCGCGCTGCCCAAGCGATTGCGTTCGCCTCGGCATGTACCGCCCGTGTGCACGGCTTATCCGGGCCGCATATCTCCGGCGTGCAATGAGATACCCCGGAGGGTGCGCCGTTATAGCCAACGGAAATAACGCGACCGTTAACGCCGATGACCGCTCCCACTTGCAGGCGCAGACAGGTCGAGCGTTTCGCAGCCGCGATAGCCACGTCCATCAAAAGCTGGTGCCTCGTGATGCGAGCCCGCTCAGACATGGAAAATTTCTCGGAGTCGGGGGTAGAGTTTCTCATTCGAGTTGCCTTTCAGAGCGAAGACGAATGCCTTGGTTGCTAGGATGTGAACGTGCTCCCAACGAGTCTCGAAGTAATCAGCAAGGTAGTCGAACAGAGTCAAATCGTAACCAAAACCTCCGATCAATTCGAGAGACCGGTAAAAAACAGTCAGCTCTTTGCGCCGCACTACGCCGCCGACGAGACAGAAGTCACCGCGCTTGCCTGTATAGCCGTGGCCCTTCTTCTCGACGCCGAACCGGATCGAGGCTTCCCTCTTCTCCGCGAGCTTCATATAGACTCGCCCTAACTCATCGGCGTCGAGATAGGCGTCTTGGCGGTTTGCGGATCGCTTCGGGCTGATTGCTCGGATCGCCGGCGCGTACCGATCGGACCAACTTAACTTTACGACGAGGGGACCGTAATTGATGCTTTCGTACCTCGGGACATACGTCGAGAAGAATTGAGGAATCGTTCCCGAGCAATTCAACAGAAATGTCTTCCCTGATTCCAAAGAGGAAGCAGACGTGGCTTTCGCGGGAGCCTTTGTGTGTCGAGACCCGAACTTCAAGCTGGCCATTACGGTATTTCTCATAGGTAGTAGAGCCGAGCCTAGGATTGCTGTGTACTTGCTTGAAGCCTCTTAACTTTATGATCATGCTTTACCTTCAACGCGATCCAGTCGTTTACGAACATATGGAAGCTCGCGATATGCATGACGTACATGCCCGGCTTTACCGGTCTCCAGTCTCCGTACTTATCGCGACCTCGAAGCTCATCGAGGACGTGCAGCAGCAGCCGCACAGCGAGGTAACAATCGTCCGCCCAATGCCGAACGAAGTCACAGGATCGGATATGATACGTAAGATGCAGATACCCATGCCGCATCAGAAAATGATAGCCGAGGGTGCAAGGTTTGCGCTTCGCTTCCGGGTGAAGGTCCTCCGGAAACCAGATCGGCAGATAGGCTTGACGAGAGAGAGGGTCCTTCAGTAGATGGTCGATAAGATTATCGAGATCACCATACTCGAATCTGATTCCGGTATTCGGGTCGTTCCGGTCCGTTAGTGCCGTCCGCCCCTCCGGGGAATAATGTACTCCGGCAAACTTCGGCCAGAAGCGCTCCTGGTAGGTATGATCGAACTGACCATTTGCGTTTCGGAACTTGTCGGCGGAGTGACCCCAAGGCCAGACTTTCCAGCTCTCGCCCGGGTTTAGGGGTTCTCCGCCGATTCGCTCCGCGAAGGTAACGTCCGCGAATGGCAAGTTAGGCTTGATATCTGCCTTCCAGTGCTCTAAGTCTTCAATCCCTCGCAGCGGGACCTGGAAAGACTCTGCGAAGAGTTCCCGCATGGCCATATCCGGCTTCCTCGAAACGTCTACTCCTTGCCAGTGCGGGGCCTTGACCTCGTAGCTCCTGCTGTAGAACTTGTTTTCGAAGAGTGCTCTTGCCGCATCGAATGTCGCGAACGTCTGCATGACTAGCCTCGAATGAAATGCGAGTCCATGATGGGCCCCAGATCGTACCAGGGGATTCCGATATCCCCATAGTTCTCCTCGACCTCGGCAACCGGCCCATAGATGGGCTTGGAGAGCATCCGAGCCCAGATCATCTCGCGGCGAGTAGAGAAGCCGATGTACCGACTCTCGTCAGTAACCAGGACTACTCCCTCTGATTCCTGAATCTTCCGAAGATGGACGAGATCGAGGACCATCTTATCATCGGGGTCCAGCTCCGTGCCGGCACTCGTCGAGACTTGCGCGATCGAGTAGACGACGTGACCCGCAAGGGTCAGCCTTCTGTTCAGCTCGTCGTACTGGTCCTTAAATCGACTGCTACCAATTAAACAGAGCTTCATGACTGCTTTGCCTCTCGCTGATTGCGTTGAGAATTTGTCCCCCCTATCGCACCCGCCCTGGCCGCTAACTCCGGGTCCTGTGAGAAGCTGCGCTTCTCGTCCGGAACACTCTGACCGCCCTTACGTCCCGCCGTAGAGGCAAGCTCCCGGTCTTGACTAAACGATCGTTTAGCCCCGGGTACCGACTTCCCGCCTTTGCGCCCGGCCTCGGCCGCGAGCTGACGGTTCTGACTGAACGATCTCTTCTCGTCCCTGACTGCCTTGCCTCCCATCCTTGCGATCTCTCTCTGTCGCTCCGGGTCCATCGAAGCGAAACCTCGTTTCTCGGTTCCCATTGCTGTTACTCCACGACCTGCCAGTCCTCGGCGAGAAGGTCCGTCTGTGAACAGAGCCAGGGAACTACCATGCCGTCGGCGGTCCTCATATCGACGTGACCGTGGTATCGAATCTCCGTCCCCCCCGGATAGATACCGAGAAGTGGCGGCCTACTGACCTTAAAGACGCTGCCCGGTACGAGAAAGACGAACATCCCTTTACCGTTCCAGCCTGCACGTTGTAGGCGTTTTCCTCGTTTGATCAAGAATAGAGCCTCGGAGAAGCTCATATTTCTCGTGGGAGACGCCTCGGCGGTATCGCCTTGTTCTCTATCAGTCATCGTCTTGCTCCTCGATTTGGCGGGCGCGCTGGCCCTTCGGTATATACGACTCGTCGTGGAAGTCCTTTGGGAGCGGGCGACCGGTAGCCGCGTGCAGCGGTTCGAGATAGGCGCGTATGGCCTTAATCTGAGCTGTCGTCGCCCGCTGCCAAAGGAACTTGTGCGATACCCGTTCCGGCGAGAACGGATGATATTGATCCTTGCGGTACGAGGCTTTTAGCAGAAAGCGTGTCGTCCGCAGAAAGAATGCCTCGTCATGCATGCGAATCTGCTTGAGAAAGAAAATCAGATCGAGCTTGTCGACGAGGTATGGAAAATAGGCTCCCGAGAGCGCACAGTTTGCAAACCGGAAGCGGAAGGTATTGGGACTTAGATTCAGTTGCGGTAGTAGGTACGTCCGCAGGAAGATGACATCGGCCGCAAACTTGAGTATGGCTTCGGTGGTGCGGTACTGCACTTCGATGCTCTGGTCAGGCCCGTTGCGGGAGACGACGAGCGAGAGCATGCACCACCCTTGCGATCGTGAGTCTTTCGGCTTGCCGCGCAGAGAGAGCGCCACCGAGGTGTACTTCTTCTCGCTCCGCCGCTTAAGCACAGAACGGACGCGCTCAAACTCTTCTTCATTGACGTAGTTCCTCATCAGCTGAGTTATCTTGTTCCTTCCGTAGCCCCAATCCTCGAAGGTCCATCTCGGAAGGATATTCGCTGTTAGAGTTATATCCTGAACTACCTTACCGATAGCCTGCCAACCTGCGATCTCTCCTTCAGCGATCGCGTAGTAAAGAGGAGCTGGCCAGACTTTCCTGCCCGCTGCGATTTCCATTAGATTCCCCAGAAGGCTAGAAGGAGCAGAACCCAGAGTGGATCGGCGCTATGCGTGGCGAGGCAAGCAGCCCCGACAGCGATGCAGACCCCAACCGTAACAATCGCTTCGGATCGACTCATTTCTGTTCTCGTGTTCTCTGATCGTTGACCTTAGCCTTCGCGAAGAAGGCGTCATAGAGGGCTTGAGCGCCAACCCCTCGTGCGACGCAATCGGTAATGAAAGCGAGGAACGCAACACGATATCTGGTGCGGAAGGCTTCCGGATCGGTGCGCCGGTCGTCCGTTCGCCAAGGCCGTTGCTTTAGCAGGCACATTGCGTTGCCGAGATGTTCGATCGATAGGTTGCAGAGATCGCCGTACCCCTTGCGTGCTCCGTGGAATTGGGCGCGCTGCGCCTCGGCGAATAACTCTTCCCACGACCAGCCTTCACCCCCGTCGTAGACATCCTTAACCGTGATCCCCGCATAGAGCGCAATCTCTATCAGGAAATGCAGCGCGTCGGCTAGCTCGGTGATGTACTTCTGTGGATCGGCCTCGGCCGCGGCTTCGATCAACTCTTCGGTAAACCGCCAGGCTAACAGGCGGAACTCCTCCTGCTCATCGCGACCCTGCAAGTCCCACGGTGGAGCGTGAGCGTGAAGTTCGTATCCATTCAGATAATAGATAGTCCGAAGAGACTCAAGGTACTTCCGCTGGCGATCGAATATCTCTACGAGCTTATCCATCAGACTACCCTCTCCCAGAAGAGCTGGTTTATATCGCAGGTCGTCCCCTTATAGGCTTGAGTTAGTTTGCCTGCCGTCCAATCATAGGTAATGACGGGAACTCGTAGATGAACTCGGAGAAAATCCATCGCTTCGTCGTAGGCGTCGTATAGCCCCCGCAACTTATCGTGAACGCCCTCTAACTGCCGTTCGTGCTTCGACTCCTCCTGGACGATATCGAACGGAGGGCGGCAATAAATGATCTTGCTAAACTCCTGAATCCTTGCTTTATACCCCCAGGCACTCATCCCCTCAAGGTGACTCTTACCGCGCAGGATATGCCCGTAGATCGGTTCGGAGACCAGAGGGTGTCGATCGAATACCCAGTTAGTAGGGGAACCATCGATAAGGGTCGATAGCTCGTCTACCGCACGCTGGAGTTGATCCGAACTATTAGCAGGACCGGAAGCGCGCAGTACCCAGAAATACTCTCGGGATACGTCACGCAGGTTATTGATGAGCGTAGTTTTCCCGGCGCCATCTACGCCCTCTACCACAACGATCGTCATGCTTGCTCCCCGAAAGATTACCGACTAGATTCCCCGATCCGCCTACCGCGAAGCCGTTGGCGGACAAGCGTCGATCTTACGCCGCTTGGCGACGAAGTAAAGCTGAAAGTGACAATTGATATTGGAGGTTAATTCGGATGCGGACCGCCAAAGAAAACGGCGCGGGAGTTCGAAGCTCGCCGCGCCGTAAAGTGCGAAGTGTTGCTGAAGGGGAATCAATAACGAGGGAGGAGCTTAGCGAAAAGGGCCCCAAACCGCAACTTGATTCCGCTGGTGCTGCTCGGAATTGGTTAAAGCGCGGCATAATGCCGGTGCCGCTGCGGGCTCGATCGAAGAAGCCGACCGGCGGCAAGAAATGGAATACGATGCGAGTCAAGGAAGATACAATTGACCGCTTTTTTCACCGTGGTTATAATGTTGGGGGACTTTGGGGACTGCCGTCTGATTGGGTAGTTGATATCGATCTCGATACCGAAGAGTCTTGTCGCGCCGCAGCGAAGATATTCCCAGAAACATTTATCTACGGTCGCAATTCCGCACCCGGCTCGCATTATCTCTTCCGGTCGGAGGGTGCGGAGACCCGTAAATTTCAAATCCCGGAGATCGGGATGCTAGTCGAGATCCGGAGCACGGGTAGTCAGTCGGTATTGCCGCCATCGATCCATCCAAGTGGCGAACGTTACAAGATCTACCACGACATTGATTTCGCCCCGATTAACCGGGCGAAGCTCCTTCTGCTTTGTCGAATGGTTGCGGCAGCGGCGGTCTTTGCTCGGTTTTGGCCAGAGGAGGGCTCGCGGCATGACTATATCGTCGCCGTTAGCGGCTCGCTGCTCTGGTCTAATTGGCAGCCAGATGCAATCGAGAAGCTTCTCTCCGGTGTGCTCGTCGCTACGCGCAGCAGCGGGGAGGCACTAGCAAAGCACCAGAGAACGGTGCGGAATGTGATTAAGAATTACAAGGCTAAATCTCACGTCCCCGGCTGGCCCTCCCTCTCGCAGTGGCTCCCGGGCGAGGTAGTAAAAAAGCTCCGGGATTGGCTAAAGCTCGAAGTAGCGATTACCGGGGCGCCCGATTCTATCGAAGAGACTACACTGTTACGGAAACCGATTCCGCCGCGTCTCCTTAGCGTGCCGGGGCTCGTCGGCGATATTGCGAAGTGGCAGGCTCGACAATCATTTCTCCGTCAGCCGCTCTTCGATCTCGCTACAGGATTAGCCGCGGTCGCCTTCTGCTCGCGGAATCTCTACCTTGTCGACGCCTGGGATACACCGCTACAACCTTACTTCCTGCTCTCGGCGCCGACCGCAGCGGGGAAGGGGTCTTCCCAAGACTCGCTCTTCGAGATCGCCTATCGAGCGGGCCTCGGACAACACGTATTCCAAGGATTTCAAAGCTATCACGCGATGCTCGATCGCCTCGCCGACGAGCCGAGTCTCGGACTTCTGCTGTGGGACGAATGCGCCCGCAAGCTCCGTTCCGCTTCGCGCTCCCAAGGGGGGATGGACTACCAGATGATCACGTATTTCTTGCAGCTCTATGGCAAGGGGGCGAAGATCGTTGCCGGGACACCGGGTCGCAAGCAAACAATCTCTACCTTAAAACATCCCTTCTTCTTGATCTTCGCAGCCGCACAACCTTCGCAACTTCTCGAAGTGCTCTCCGACGCCGACCTCCAGTTAGGTCTCGTTAACAGATTTATCCTCCTCGATGCGGGGGATAAAGTCCCGGAGGTAAATGAAAACCGGGATGATACTTTTCCATCGGTTCTAGAGAAGCGGCTTAAGGAGTTTGCCTCGATTGCTCGCCCTGCGAGCACGACTAAGCCATTTATCCCGATCCGATTCGAGAACACAGCGGTTTACCGGCGGCTCGCCGACTTCGTTGACGTTTGTCGGACCGAAGCAGCCCGAGGGGGTAACGCGGAGATTTGGGGACGCACTGCCCAAAACGCTATTATCTGTTCCGGCATCGTCTCGGTCGGGCTTTCGGCGAAGCGACCGATCATTACAAAAGAGATCGCCGATTGGGCAGTGGAGTTTCTAACGTACTCTACCCAATCGTGGGGAGGCCGCGTCGAGCAGACCGGCGCCCGCACTATAAACGAACGCGCATCGAAGTATGTAGAGATGGTTATCCGCAGAGCGCGCGACTATTTCCATCGGGCGCGATCGGAGCACGAGAAGCACAGCACGAGTCGGGGGATTATGCCGAAGCCAATGCTCTATCGGCTCGCCCGTCACATGCGGGGCCGCGAGTTAGACGAGACGATTGGGGCTTTGGTCGAAGCCGACCTAATCGCAGTCGGCGAGGTAGATGGGCGCGAGTGCTACTGGCCTAAAGGGTCCGCCGACTCCGCCCCTAGCGCGGGCGGAGCCGAACGGTAACGAGCACGAATCCGACGAAGCAGGCGCCGAGGTCTAGCGCCGTGCGGGGGGCGAGATACGCGACGCCTGCCGCAATAGCAGCCCCGCAGCCGGCCAGGGCGAGTAAGGCCGCTAGGCGGGGGTAGGCCGCGAGGCCGAGGCCGGCAGCGACCCCTAGAGCGACGATAAATAGGACCTCTAGCACGGGTTTACCCCCCTTTCCCGCTGCATACGGAGCCGCTAGAGCCGTTTCCGGCGCGTCCCGCTGCTACGGGGCCGGTACCGTCCGAGGCCGCTATAAGGCTCCGCAGCAGCGTATAGCGGGCCTCGGGAGGGATGCCTTCCGTTACGGCGCATCCGCAGGTCCCGGGATCACGGGTGGCGCTCCGATCGGAGACCGAGAGGACGAGTAATGTATCGACTCGTAGGCTAAGTTGAACTTCGAAGTCCTCGACCAGCTCCTTCCACTGCTCGATCAGGCGCTCTGTGATTAACGTGCGTTCGGCGAGAGTTAACATGAGCGTGGCTCCCTCGGCAGTACGCCTGCGATCTCCGCTGCCATCCGGTCCTGAAGGGTCGTTTCGATTCCATTTACTAACCGATACAGGCTTAGAGAGCTGCTATAGGTCGTATGCATCCCGAAGACACAGACGGGCTCCTCTCCTGGAGGTTTCGGGTTAGAGGGATGGACGAAGAACGCACATAGGAGGTGAACTCTATACCCTGTTTCTGTTTCGATCTCCACGAGTGCGCGCCGGATATCGGCCCGTAACTCGTCGCCGATCTCTTCGGCAGTCTTATCAGCGCTACGCGGACGTGTGCCATAGAGCTTGGTGCTATCTTTTTTCTTAACCATTTCCCAGTTCTCCTCGTGCTTTTGCTAATGCCTCTTTCGTCTCTTCGAACCATGCGGGACGAATCCCAGTCGCCTCAGCCCGGCCCGAGAGGAAAGTGTAAATCTCGTCTAATAGCGCATTCTGCTCGCCGGATGCGGCAATCAGATTACCATCCGCCTCGCAGAGCGGGCGGCAGACGACGGGGTATTGACCGCGTGGGCAATCTACGACGACGAAGTCGCCATCGAAGACCCAGGGCAGCGGTGCGCCTGTCGTATCTTTGTTAGGATCGGTTTTCACGGTCGGTAGCTCCCGTCTCCGGAATTGATCGCCTCGTTTACGCTACGGCCGAAAGCCTCTAAGCTCGCGAGCTGTTGCTCTGCCCAGCGCTTCCAATCGCGAAGGTAATTCAACTCTGCCATATCGGCAGCGTGCTCGCCGTAGAAGTCGCGGGCCTTATAGCGGGCATGTCTCGGGCCTAACGATTCCCAGTCATTCGGTTTTGGTAGTCTAACGGCCATCGTCTTCCTCCTCGTCCTCGGCGTCATCCTCGTCGAATGGCGGAGGCGGAAGCCTCCACCCAGTAGTAGGAGTGCAATTCACGGGTTTGCCTCCCGGAGTAGTTTTAAGAGTAGCTCCCGCAATGCGCGCTTCGATTGCTTATAGACCTCGCCGCGCGCTTCGCGAGCGTTTAAGAGACGGATCACGCGCCGAACCGCGACGATATCGGGAGTAACCCGCAATGGCGGCTTGCGCGGACCTAGGCAAGTTAATTCGGACATATAACACCGTTCGTCGCGGTCGGAGAGTTAAAGTTTGGAACGAGAGGCGAGTTGCACACTTCGTGATCGGGTTGATGGCTGCGCGATCCGTGACTGTTTGCCGCTATCGCGATCGATCCGATAAGCAGCATCATCCCGACCGTACACACGGTCTTATGCCGCTCGCAGGTCGCGCAGCCCGAGAGAAGTGCTATCATCAGCATTATCGTTATTCCACGTATCATCATGCTAGCAGCCTCCAGCCCTTCGCGGCGGCAGGAGCGTCGCGAACTCGGTTATAGTTAGGTCATACGCCTTCGTCGGCGTCGGGTAGAGGAAAGCCCAGTACCCGCCCCCAGAGAGCGCGATATGCGTTGGCAATCCCTCGGCAGGGGACTCGCGTCGGCGCCGCGCGATATCGTCGCACGTCGTAAGCGCGAGCCCATGCGTAGCGAGCTTGCCCGGCTCGCGCACGGAAGCCGCGCTGATCTCCTCGACGCGGATTGGCAATCTAACTTGCCACTTTGTCGGTTCGATTCTCATTACTTCTGCACTCCTACTATGCCGTGACCGGGCTTCCTTGCCCGATCATTGGCGGTTGGTGGATTACTTGTCGTCCGTGCTTGGTTCTCGTTCGATCCTCTCGTTGCGTTCCGCTACCGCGAGAGCGAAGCGGACCTCACAGTCCGATTCGCGCAGCTCCGCGCCGTCTCGCAGGTCCTTGTTGATAAGCGTCATCGCGCGTCGCAGGTGCAAGAGGATGGCCCCGTTACCACGAGTCGGGAGACTCGGGCGTCTGCGCGTCTTCCCCTTCTTCTTGCGTCGGTAGACCCCGGTTGGCACGGTTAGGCCCTCCTACGTTTCGGCGCGCGAAAATCGACCACGTTCTTGTGGCTGTCGACGCGCTCTAGGCGCTCATCGAGTCTCTGGTAACGCGATCGCATCGCCAGCCTCCACGTATGATCGCGGCTCGTAACCTGTTTATCGTATTGCTTGCATTGCGGGCAAATCACATTAACCGTCTGGTTATTGCAGGACTTAACACCGCACTTATGCATCGGACCCCAGCGCCCGGCCACGTTACTTTCCCCCCTTGCCGGCTGTATCTGCTCCGTTCGCCTTGACGAAGACGTTCAGTCCGAACTTGATCCCCTCGTACCCGATATCGGCATTGCCGCCCGTCGTCGCGACTATTGTTGTTTTGCCGCTGCCGGAGGGCCCAAGGCGCTGTGAGAGGTCAACCTCGATGACCAGTTTCTTCGCCTTCTTCTCGCCCTCGACCCGAAACGTAACATTCTGCATTTTCATAAACTCCAAATTCTTAGTGTTAGCTTATTCCCGTCGCCAGCAGGATTACTCGGCGATTGCCTCCTGCGGGCCGCACGCGCCCGCCGCTACCCTCTGGGTTTCGGCGATAGCCTCGGCCCGTGCGGCGGCTTGCTTCGCCGCGTGCCCCTCGGCGCAGGCGAAGAGCGCAAGCCACCTGCGAACGTAGTCCGTGCGTTCGGTGCAGATATCCTCGGAATCCCAAGCATCCAAAGCGGCCCTAAACTCATCGCCCTCGCCGAGGACCGAAGAGAGGATTACTGACCCACCGCCGTAGAGACAGTAACCCTGCTCGTTAAAGAATGCCGCGCATTCCTCATTCAGCTCGACCCCATCGCCGGGGAAGCGGCGCTCTATCTCATGCGCATACGTATCATAGCTACCATCGTGGCAGGTGCGGATATGCGCGTACATCAGCTTTAACATTGTCATTCACCCTTCGTGTTAGTTAGTTGCGTGCGAACTCGAAAGCCACCTTGGCGTAATTCCTCTAGCTCTTTCCGTAGGGCTAGTATGTCGCGCGCTGCCGCCCGTGCGACCGCTCGCGCGCTAGATTCCGTATCAAACCAATCCCACCCTAGCCGCTCTATCAAGGCGTAGGCTGCGGCCTCTACCGGGTCCGTCTCTTCGGCGCGTGATTGCTTCGCACGCTCGCGCATGCGCTGCATTGCAACGTCTGCGAGCCGGCGCGCCTCGGTGGCTTTCGTGCGCCGATTAGACACGGCGGGTCTCCCGGATGCGGTTTTCGAGAAACGCGACGCGCGACGGATCGGGCGCCCGGCCGCGACTCTTCGCGCGCTGCTTAAGCCGATAGAGCTTGCGGCGCAGCTGTTGCCGCCAAGTGCGGCGGCTATCATAACCATTGCTATTCATTACCGATTCTCCTAACATAACGACCTCTAGCCATCTTTTACTCTCCCCATCAGTATAATCTCCGCCGCTCCGTAAACACCCTTGCGCCCGCACTCCTCGCAATCGTAGGCGCGTGCGTCCGGCTCGCAGCAGTCGCGTACCGCACCGCAGTAGAGGCAGCCGCCTTGGTACTCGTGATCCATCTCGCGGAGCTGTGCAAGGGTAAATAGGTTATTCATCAGCAATCTCCCGTGCGAAGGCTTCGAGCGCTTCGTCACCTTCGGGAACGCCATTTAACTCTAGCTCGCGGGCAGTTAGGCGGCGCACCGGTTGGGCACTGCGCGTGGTTTTCGGTTTTTTCGTGCGACGCTTCGGCGCCGGATCGATAGAGGCGATTACCTCGGAGAGGATCGCAACGGCGGCGCATAGCTCCCCGCGTGCGCGACGGCGGGCGGAGGGGAGCGCGTCGCGCATGCGCAGCCGTGCGTCAGAGATAAGCTGGAGAGCTTCCTCCAGCGGGCCTGTTGGCCATTTCGGACGGTTACCCGCCTTCGCTCCCCTGCCCGGGCTAGGAGCAAGGACTGCGGACGTTATACGCGCTCCGGGGGATATCAGCCCCGGCTCGGTCAGAAGGTAGGGTCCGCGCATGCGTGCGCGGGTACGTTTAGAAGCTGTCATATTAAGTGAAACCCCGGAAAGGTGAAAAGCCCGGCAGCACGGAAGCTTGCCGGGCCCCTCGGTTGCGCGCGACGGCTAAGCCGGCCCCGACTCTCGGACCGCGTCTGCCTGCTCGGAGAGCATCGCAGCTTGCACGTAGGCGGCTAGGTCGGATTCCGTAGGGCTTTCGGTCGGTATCGTATAAGTTAGGTAGATACCCCGCAGCTGGCGTTCTACTTCGGCGCGGAGTTTCATTATATAAGTGACCCGGTCTCGGATATGCATGGAAAACCTCCCGATAGGCGCGTAAGGCGCACGGTCCTGCACCTGCCCCGCGCTTCCGTGCGCGGAGGAGATGCAGTGCGGTGCGTCCTACGCCTGCTCGCGGAGGAACGTCTTAAGCGTCTCGCGGACGAGTTCGGCCTTCGCGGGAGTTAGATTCCAGCGCCCGCCGCCTATCTCGTGTGTACCCCCGGCAAGCTCGCCGGCCCGCAGCCGCCGACGAAGGACGACGCGCGCACGCTTCGGGTCGATATCAAGCTTCTGGCAGATCGCCTTAAGCGGAATGCGACCATCCGCTGCCTCGTTTGCGCTGCCCCGGCTACCTTCCTTCGCGCCCTTCTTCGCGGGAGCTTTGTTGCTCGCCTTCGCGATCCGGCGGGGGGCTTTCTTTGCAGGCGCGGCCTTCGGAGTCGCTGACCTCTGAGCCTGCTTCTCCGCGACGTAGGCGATACGGCCGAGGTCGGCAAGCTCCCCGGTCTCGTCGGCGGAGAGCTTTTCCTTCGCCTGCTTGGCCTTAAGGGAGGCCATGCGGGCCGTCTGTTCGCTGGTAAGGCCGGCGACGGGCGCGGCCTGCTTGGTCTTCGGCATACTCGATTCTCCTCGATTTTACGTAATGCTGCGGGCTATCCCCGCGAGCTAGACTACTCTGAAGTATCCGGCCCTACTACTGCGCCGGCCTCGCTAGGGATACTGCGAATAGCGTGCCAAAGTGCTAAGTCTCTGAATTTGCTGCGTAACGCTCCCGCGAGCCGGGTGAAAATGTAAAGGAATCCGACGCTAAAAGGACGGTTTTGCGGGATATAGTCCGAAAACGCCTGATCTCGCTGTAAAATAATCCGACACTTGCTGGAAATGCTTGACTAGAGTAGCCGCGCGGGGGGCTTTATTTCACATAATGACTGAGGGATATATCCTACTATCAGCTGAGGGATATATCCCGAGAGGGCCGATCTAACCGCTGATAATGAGAAATAATCTAAGGATTTGAAGGACTTGCAGCCACCTCATATGCAGGACATCGCGTAAGCCTCGGATTCTATTAGGAAAATCCGGACTTGAAATAGGCAAGTGTCTAACGTGGTAAATCAAGTCCAGCGCGCGTAACTCTCGGATTTTGCAGGGAAATTTACTGAAAAGTGTACCCGTGTACGCATTAAGGGGGGATAGAGTTTGAAAACTAGAACTATATTTGATCTCTTCGCGCGCCTGCCTTCTTATATAAGAGAGAGAAGTCCACTCCACTCCACTATTATATATATATAAGAAAATTAAGGACTTACGCAATCAGAGGGGTGGTGTACTCGTGGTTTCAGTACACGAATCAAGTATTCAGGCTATTTTTATCAAGTTTCATCGCGATTGCGCCCAGTGTTCGGCAAGTGTTCATTTCCGCGGTTGGCTTATAGCGTATGAAATTGTTAGGTGTTAGTTCCCATCGAATGATTGTTGCTTCGTCGCAGGTATATATACCTTGACCGTGATCGAACACCCAGAGAAGGTCTATACCGGAAGGGACAGTACCGTAGGGGATGTGTACTGACTTGTTGCATTACGCGGCGAGACGGCGCTAGAGTGCGACCGTGCCCGTGTAAGCTCGCCGAAGGCACAGCGCATAGTAGGCGATCGGGAACGACCGAGCGGGCACTCCAATTCCAGTTAGGAGTTAGTTTTCATGCCTGCTCGCCGGACACGGAAACCCCAGAGAAAGATCCGTATTCCATATACGGCGGGTCGCATGCCAATCGGTGCGAAGTCGACAGCCGTTTTTCTCCCGAACGAAGAGCATCTGGTCCGCATGTTAGCCGCGAAAGGCGCGAGCGATGCGGAGATGGAACTGTTATGCGGAGTGCCGAAAGGCACAATGGAGAAATGGCGAAAGGCTTATCCCTCGCTCGATGAATGGATAGAGAAAGGCCGACTGAAGGTTGATGGTGATGTTCTCTTCGCAATGTATAAGAATGCCGTTGGCTTCGAATATGAAGAAGAGCAGGTCGCCGGCAAAGACGCTATCGTTAGAGTAGTCAAACGTCAGCGACTCCCAGATACAGCCGCGCAGAAGGCTTGGATCTATAACCGCAAGCGCGAGGAGTGGGGCGAGCGCGCGACCGTCGCAGGGGATAAAGACAAGCCCGTAACGCTTGAGCATTCGGTCCGAAAGGAGTTGATAGACTCGATCCTAAGTCTTGTTACTCCGAAACCAGATAACGAGGTAGAACGCAAAGATGACAACGAGCGATGAGCAGTCTAACACCGGCCACGGGCACGTTTACCCACGTGCTGACGGAGTAAAAGCGCGGTGCGGCGGACCTGGGCTCTGTGAAGTTTGCAGCGCCGATCAGGCGCGCAAGCAGCAAGAACACGCACCAGCCGACTTCGACACCGCTACGATGAGCGTTAAGAATTACTATCACCCAACGCCTGACGAAGTTAGCTTTCATCCGCAGCCGAGCGAGGCCATAAATCAACCGCTAACATACGCGGAGCATCGGCGCCGGCTGATCGAATACCTACAGGCAAAGGTCGCGCTAAGCGACTGGCACGGTGTTAGTGACGCGGCGAATGACTTGCGCGAACTCGAAGCGCATGAGCGTGGGAAGTCCGGTCGATGACTCGCAGGCAACAGAAGCGACGGGCAGCCGCAGAGCGCTCACGTCGGTATCGGGAGCGACACCGCGAGAGGATTAATGCGGCACGTCGTCAAGCGTATGACCCGATAGCACGACACGAACGACATCTCGATGAGTATGTCTGCAAGCGTGACGGCGGCAGGCGCCTATGAAACGTTATACCGAGATCGCCGTAACGATCGGCGAGATCATCTCCGTCGGCGCGATGCTGTACTCTTTCTATGTACTGGTAACCGGCCGATATGTCTAAGCGGTGGGCGACGATCTAACAACCTTCCTCTCCGAGTACGAGGCGCGTATGTTATACGAGCCGAGATCGCGTCCCGGACTATGGGAAGAGTTACGCCAGACGAATGTACTGTTACGAGAGCTCATCGATGCCATTAAGATACAGCAGCAACAACCTGATAATGCGCGGCGATCGGGTGATATTCGAGAGCAAGGGCTATAAAGACCGCATCTTTCATGCACGAGTCCTACACGTCTATCAATTTGGCGAAGTCGATACGCGCAAGTGGAAAGTCTTAGTTGACGATGGTTTAGGACTAACCCCGCGCGTTGTTAAGTACGATCGCCTGAGGTTCTTCGAATGAAGAAAGAGTTTGCCGATCTAAGTCCGATGACGATGGCCGATCTGTTAGAACGCATCGAATCGGTGTTCGATTGTCGAGAGGGTCATTACGGCCCGTTCGCGCGGCCGAGTCCCGAACGTCTCGGCATGCGTATGACACCCGCACAGAGGCAGGCTTGGGAGGAGCTACACGAGCCGTACCGTTACATTACTCTGATGTGGCGTGCGAAGCTCGACGGCAAGCAGGATACTCCAGGGCTCCTGCGCACCGCGCTCTGGGGTTCCTTCTACACGATCTGGTGTCAGTTCCCCGATCGCGAGCATATCGAGAAGTGCGGTGGTGTCCTCGAACGGGCCAAGCCGGTGTTATATTGGCGGTTCGCTCCCGGCTCCCGCATTAGCGAGGAGCGCGTCAAGAACGGTCGCTGGGTCTTCTGCGATATTCGAACGCGAGTAGCAGTCCCAGATTGCGACTGGTCCCGTGTGCCTCACAAAACCGAATGCGCTCCCGTGCCGAGAATCGACTGATGGACATTAACCTCAGAGAGATATACTGGCGGGCGCTTATCCGAGACGCTTGGGCGATTTGGCTCTGCGAGGTCGATCAGCTTTGTATGCCGACTCGCGCCGAGGCCGCTTTGTTTCTAACTCGAAATGGGGAGTGTCCGTAAAATGGCTAATTGTATCAACCCAGAATGCCGCAATGGCTTAGTTCCCGGGCTGCGCGTCGCCGGACACGGCACGCATGACGGTGCAAGGCCCGGTGTTAAGATGCAATGGTGTAGTGTCCCTTGTCCGGCGTGTAGACCGCAGCCGAAGGGGCCGGCGTATGTGCCGGTTAACCGCACAGAGGAGGAGATTGCCGACCGCTGGGACCTCGCGACCCGTCGCGCCGTCTACGATGACAAGCCGAAACCGCCCGCAGGAAACGCGGCTGTCAAGCCTAACGGGGCAGACATTCCGAAGCTAACACCGGCGTATGAGGAAGTCGCCGAGCGGATCGCCGCTGCACTAGAGAAGATCGCGACCCGTGTCGAGATGTTAACTGGGGCGGTGTTAGAGCTAGCAGAGAAGGACGCTAACCCGATGATGACGCTATCAAGAGAGCCGGCGTCTGATAACTGGGAGCGCATGCTTGGTCTTTTGCAACAGCTCGTCGATAACTATAAGATCGCTTACCAGCCATGCGTTACACCGGAGAAAGAGATGACTGGCTCGTCGCGCAAGAAAGGAAACTCCGCGCGAAAGCGTGGCGGCACGTCCGCAGGATCAACCCAGTAAAGGCCCGAGAGGTTTGGCTGTTGGTACGAAGCCGTGAAAAGTTGCTGCCAAGAAAACAGTAAGCTACTCTCTCCCGGCCTCTCGACCGCTCCCCCGGTCCGGCACGGTAGAGGGGGCGCTGACGTAAATCCTCGAGCGTCCGCGCCCCCTCGCACTCGCGAGACCTCGAATGTACAAAGACCCCCACGCTGCTACCTGCGACCGCATCGGCTGCGAATGCCTCGCACGGATCGATATGACAATCATCGCTCCGAGTCCGGTCTGTGCCGAGTGCGGCAAGCCACACCAGATCGCGCGTATAAGCATCTTTCTCTATCTCTGCGAGCCACATGCGCGCGAGATCGGGCATCCGACAACGGTGCTCGATCCCGAGACTTGCGAACTAACACGGCAGGCGTTCCGTGACCAAGGCTTCGAAGACCTCGACTTCGCTCGCGCCGTCTGGGAATACGCTCCACTCCCGGACGACATCGCCATCCGTCCAAATTGACCGCGAGAAGTTAGAGTCACTCTCCCTAAACGATCTCTCGGCGCTCGCCTCGGCGCTAAGGTGGAAGAGGCTCGCCCGCGCGAAGCAGCTCCCGCCCGACGATCTATCGTGGGACTTCTATGGTGTTAAGTCGGGTCGTGGGTTCGGCAAGACACTCTGTGCCGCGAACTGGATTTGGCGCAGAGCCTGGAATAACCCTGGCTCTATTTGGTTCGTGATCGCTCCCACTCACGAGGATCTAATCAAAGTCTGCTTCTACGGGCCGACGGGGCTCCACGGCTCATACGAGGATCGACACGGGACGATCGGGCCGAAAGGGAAGTTCTATTCGATCATCCCAACTAACTTGATACGGCAGAAGAAGATATCTCCGTACCCGATGATCGAGCTTGATACGGGATCGGAACCCTCCCAGATAATCGGATTTTCGGCCGATACGCCGGAGCGCTTGCGCGGCCCGCAGAGCTGGGGCGCCTGGTGCGACGAGGTAGCATCGTGGAGGTATCCCGAGAAGGCTTGGGATAACCTGATAATGGGCATGCGCCTCGGCCCCCACCCCCAGTTATTCTGGACCGGTACGCCGAAGCCAAAGCCCTTCGTCCGCACACTCGTTAAGCTGCCACGATCGATCGTTATAACAGGTAGTACGTATGAAAACCGGGATAACCTGCCGACGACCTTCTATGAAAACGTTGCGAAGTACGAAGGCACATCGATCGGACGCCAAGAACTGTGGGGAGAAGTCCTCGACCCCGAGGAGTCGGGATTTATCAAGCGATCGCAGTGGCGGCTCTGGCCTGCGGGAAAGTCTCTTCCAAAGTTTCGTTTTATCGTCTACTCGCTCGATACTGCGTTCACGGAAAAGACTTGGGATAAGAAAGAACAGACCGGCGACCCGACAGCCTGCACTGTCTGGGGACTCTTCGAACATAACAGAGTAGATAACGTGATGCTCCTCGATGCTTGGGAAGAGCATCTAGGCTTCCCGGCGCTGATCTCGCGCGTCCGGACCGAGCGACACTACACTTACGGAGACGCTGACGAGCCGATCCTTCGCCCCGTAGTTATACCGAAACACCAGAGAGCCTCTCACCAGGGACGGAAGGCTGATATCTTACTGATCGAAGAGAAAGGATCAGGCATTTCCCTACGCCAGATGCTCGCAGTAGAGAACATCCTTACCGAGAGCTATAATCCGGGCGCGATGGATAAGCTGTCCCGGCTGCATGCCGCATCCCCATGCTTCGCAGCGCGTAGGGTATGGGCACTAGAGTCGGAGCGTAAGGGTAGGGAGGGGACGCCGAAGAGCTGGGCTGATCCGGTCATTACCCAGTTCTGCTCCTACGTCGGCGAGGGGTCGCTAGAGCATGACGATCTTCTCGACACAGGGACACAGGCGATTCGGTTTCTGATGGATAGGTTCGGGTTCCGGTTTACCGCAAAGGTCAATCCGCAGGATCAGGTTAATAAACATCTCGAACGCTTACGCTCCGAGCGGCGCAGAAACCCATATGACGGCTAGAGAACATTTTCGTTACACAGGCAAAGGTCCATCACCTTATATCGAGGTGACTTACCCGCCTGGGCCTACCGTAGATCAGAGGCGCCGATTCCTTGACTATCTCGTCCGATCGGAGATTCGACATGCCTATGCACAGAAAGAATTCAGACGTCAATGGGAAGAGACAGCCGGCAAAGGGGTACCATCCTAATGTCGCAATGTTTGAAACTCGGGCCTTCGCTAACCTGCGCCGTCGAACACGAGCCAGGAACGCTGTTGCGAGGAAGTCTCGGAGACGCAACCGTGCCTGAGGTTAAAGTGGCCATCAAGTTGCCTGATGGAAGAGTGGTATTCGTTACCCTTAACTCGACTCGGAACCTCGTCCCGATGCAGACGATTGGTTTTACCGACGCCGGGAACGGATCGCATCACCATATCGCCGTCGAGCACTTGCCGAAGGACGATATCTACCGACTAGGCGAGTATGCGTTTAATCGCGGTCAGGCCGAAGTGTTGCTTTCGCGTTGGCTAACTCTGCTCTATGGAGAAAAGCATGGCCGCTAATGCTGATGATGTCGGTGCGGATACGATCGAGAATTACGACGAGGACGACTCGCCTGTAACTGATACAGATGACGGAGGAGCGATCGTTCAGATGGAGGATGAGGAATCCGACGACGAGGCGCCCGGCGAAGAGGACTTCTATGACAACCTCGCCGAGACGATCCCCGAGGAAGACCTCGACAAGCTCTGTACCGAGCTCCTGCGGCGCATCGATGCGGATAAGCAGGCTCGCGCCGAGCGTGATAAGAAGTACGAAGAGGGAATCAAACGCACGGGGCTAGGCGACGAGGCCCCAGGGGGCGAGGCGTTCGTCGGCGCTTCGACCGCCGTCCACCCGATGCTAACAAAAGCGACGGTCTACTATCAGTCGCATACGATCGGCGAGCTGATGCCTCCGACCGGTGTCGTTCGCGATGATATCGTCGGTACGGTCACGCCCGGGCGAACGGAGAAGGCGAAGCGGAAAGTAGCGCACATGAACTGGCAATTCCGGACTCAGATGCCGGAGTTCCGCTCGCAACTGGAGAAGCTGTTATCTCAGCAGCCTCTCGGCGGCAGCCAGTACATGAGACTCGTCTATGACTCTACTAAACGTCGTCCTGTTCCAACTTTCGTCCCGCTTGACGATGTCTACATCCCTGAGGCAGCGGGTGACTTTTACAGCGCTGAGCGCCGCACTTACGTCGAACGCATCACTCAAGCCGAGTTCGAGTCACGTGTTCGGTCGGGTTACTACCGCAAGATCGATAGCACGCCACCTCCCCAGAAACCAGAGAGGACTGGGGCAAAGGAGGCTGCCGACAAAGTGGAGGGGAAGGACCCAACCCCCCAGAATGAGGATGGGCTTCGCATCATCTACGTTATCGAAGCTCTCGCAGAGATCGAGAATACCGATGACGAGGACATACGAGTTGCCGGTGAACTCTCGCACACTTCGAATAATGATCCCTCGGAGGAGGGGCCGAAGCCGTACCTGATCGAGATTGATCCGAATGCGCGCAAGATCGTTCGCCTGATTCGCAATTGGGAAGAGGGGGACAAGGAATGTTCGAACATGTGCTGGATGGTAGACTTCGAGTTTATCCCCTGGCGTGGTGCGCAGTCGGTAGGCTTAATCCATCTCGCCGGCTCGCTTGCCGGATCGGCGAGTGGGGCACTGCGGGCGCTGCTCGATTCCGCGCATGTCAATAACCTGCCAACTCTGTTGCGCCTAAAAGGCGCGAATGCGGCGGGCCAGACCCTCGACCTGAACGTCTGTCAGGTTACGGAGATCGAGGGGAGTGTGACCGGCGATGCGGACATCCGCAAGCTGATGATGCCGATTCCGTTTAACCCGCCGTCGACAATGCTCTTTGAGCTTCTCGGCTTCCTAACCGAGCAGGGCGAGGCTCTTGTCCGCACGACATTCGAGAACTTGCAAGAGGACGGCCGTCCGGATATGCCAGTAGGCACAACCCTCGCTCTGATAGAGCAGGGCCTAAAGGTGCTCTCCGCCATTCACGGTCGGTTGCACTCGGCGATGGACCGGCTAATCGGCGTCCTGCATCGTATCAATCGACTCTACATTACGGATAATGAGATTCTCGATGATACCGGCGAAATGCTCGCTTACCATTCGGATTACGAGGGACCGACCGATGTTATACCGGTCTCCGATCCGCAGGTCTTCTCCGATGTTCAGAGATTTGCCCAAATTCAGGTAGTTGCGCAGCGCGCTCAGCTATTGCCTCAGCTCTACGATCTACGCAAAGTCGAAGAGCTGATCCTGGAGCGCTCGAAGCTCCCGAACGCAACAGACCTGCTGCTGCCACGACCGGAACCGAAGCAACTCAATGCCGTTAACGAGAACGTCGCCGCGACCCTCGGTCAGCCTATCGTCGCATTCCCTCAGCAGGACCATCTCGCGCATATTCAGGTCCACCTCGACTTCCTTACGAGCCCGTATTTCGGTTTCCTTTCGATCATCGCCCCGACGTTTATCCCGAAGATGCTCCAGCACCTAAAGGAACATATAGTTTACTGGTACGTCTCGTTTATCGAGTCGACAACTTCGCGGATGGCTGGAACGGACATCGGAAAGCTTGCCGGCATGCCGGACGAGGAAGTCCAGAGAGAGATGGACCAGACACTTGCTGCGGCGTCCTCGGTAGCGGTCAAGACGGCCATGCGCGCTCTGCAACAGCTACCTCCGGTTATCCAGCAGGCACAGCAGGTCTTGCAGCAGTTCGCGCCTCCGGCTCCGATGGACCCCGCACACGCGGCGTTGCAGACGGCACAGATCAAGGCGAGTTCGGATGCGCAGAAGACCCAAGCGCAGACGCAGCAGAGTCAGCAGGAGAATCAGACCAAGCAGGCTATTTCACAGTCTCAGCAGCAGACGGAGCTTCACCAGACGATCCTGCAAGAGCAGGGACAAAACCAGAGAACGCAAGCGGAGATCGCCGCGCGTCAGCAGATCAACCAGGATGATAACTCTACCGCTCTGGAGATCGCGGCGGCAAAGATCGAAGAGGGACGGTCAACGAACATCTCGACAGGTACCGGCCTCGAAGGCCATTCCGGTCCGGGCGCCGGCGCCTTCGGAGGTAGCAAGTGAAAATCGAACGCGATGAGTCGGGACGCAATAAGGATAAGCCGCTCTCGATCGAACAACAGCTCCAGGCCGCGGAGGTCGCGGAGCTGACCGATAATCTAATCTCTTGTCTCCGCCGTCTCGGTAACTCGCGTGAACTTTCTCTCGCGATAACTAAGGCGGAAGAGGCGTCGTTCTGGGCACTGAAACACATAGGAGCAATCGTCGTATGAAGAATCTTATCGGCATCCTAGCCGCAACGGCCATCGCGGTACTTTCCGCGGTTGCGCTCGCACAGACAGCGAGCACGAATACCAGTACCTGGGCGTGGGGGGCGCCGACTACCTTTACAGACGGTACCGCGATCCCGAGCACGTCGTCTATTACATACAATCTCTACGTTGGCTCTGGAGGTCCCGGCAGCGAATCGAGCACACCGGTACAGACCGGCGTAACGGCGCTGACCGTTACGACCTCGGGCTATACGGATGGCGAGACGGTATGCGGTAAGATTACCGCTGTGGTTAATGGAATAGAGTCGGCAAAATCGAACGAGGCTTGCAAGAGCTTCGGTACGCCAAACCCTCCGGCAACTCTCACAGTCAAGTAGGCTGGCTGTTGGGAGTCATACTAGCACTGGTAGCCCTACTGCTCAAACTAGGAGTTCATTAAAATGACGGAAGCCACTCGGCAACACTATAAGCTCGCTCAGGGAGAGTCCACCGGGAACGAGTCTCACTCGGGCACGGGCGGCACGCGCAACCGCTATTCGAAGGGCGGTCATGCCCATATGCACGAGCATGCGGATCATCACGGACATAAGGACGTCAACTCACACCACCCCCAGGATCATCGAGGCGGTCATAGCCACGACGATACGCGGGGCTTTCCGCGTGGCGGAGATCACGGCGGAAAGTCGGTTCACCATACGAAGGGCCACAACACAGTCGAACATACTTCGCACCGGCATGAGAATGTCGGAACGGACGGCGGTCACGACCGCAGTGCGAAGCATGGATTCGGCGGTGGAGGTTCTACGGGAGGTACCCGTAACCGATACTAACCTACCCTATCCACCCGGAGAGAAACTTGCAAGCCTTGTCCGCTAAGGCTAGTATGTCCGCCGTGCAACGGTGTCTCGAACGGCTGGAGGAGGCGAAAGCTAAGGCCGCATTAGAATCACTCGACCCGAAAGACTCAGAGAAAACCGAGTTCGGGTATGGGCGAGCCTGCGGTATCCAGCTTGGCCTTCAGATAGCCAGAGAAGCCATCGAAGCCGTACTATCGGAGTCCGACCAAGATAATGAAAGCCGAAACAAGAATCGTAGCCGCTGAGAGACCGCGCACAGTCGCGGCCGATTACGATTCGCTCGATCAAGCTTTCCCGAAAGCTGACCCTTCCCTTCGCCCCTTTGGCTCTGACGTTCTCGTTCAAATGCGTACCCCTCGCACTCGATCGAAAGGGGGCATCTATGTCCCCGATGAAGCGCGCGAGACCGATATGTGGAATACGCAGGTCGCGAAGGTCATTGCGGTCGGACCGGTTGCGTTCCGCAATCGAGATACGTTAGAGCCGTGGCCCGAGGGGGCCTGGGCTCATCCCGGCATGTTCTGTCGGGTTCCGAAGTACGGCGGAGATCGCTGGTGGGTAGACGTTCCCGGCCATCCCGATGGCAAGGCGCTCTTCTGTCTCTTTAAGGATACGGACCTCAAGGGCGAAGTGCCCGAGTCCAAGGTCCTCGACATCGTCGCCTATATCTACTAACTTCAGATCGGAGTTGACAAATGGCGAAGCAGCAAGCACAGCAACAGGCAAACGGCCAGCAAGCCGACGAGAATCAGGAGGAACAGTTTACGGCCGTAGGCCCGGGAGCCAAAGACGGAGTGGCCTCCGAAGCCGACCGCGAGGTCGAGATCGATGACAAAGGAGACATTCGATCGAAGGGAGGCCAGCAGGACGACGAGGAGGGGTTTGTCAAAGGAGATGATCGCCGCGCCGGTCACGCCGACGATGAAGAGAGTGACGAGGACCTTACACCAGAGGTTCGCGCCAAGCGCGAGCGGCGCCGAGCCGAACGCAAGCAGCGCAAGGAACAGTATCGCAGGGATCAGACAGAGCTGAATTTCCTCCGGCGCCGCAATGAAGACCTGGAGCGTCGGTTCTCCGGAGTAGATCAACGAGTCGCGGCCACCGAGCAACTGACGATCGATTCGCGCATTGCGCAGGTCGATGACCAGATCAGGCTCGCGGAGCAGATTCACGGCCAGGCGGTTGAGAAGGGCGACGGCAACAGTGCGACGGAAGCGCTCCGTATCCGAGATGACCTCGTTCGCGGCAAGGCCCAGCTCGAAGAGGCCAAGCGCCGTGCGGCAGCAACGGCGACCCGCCGTGATGCCCCGCGACCAGACCCGATCATTGCCGAGCGCGCCCGGGAATGGATTACGGACAATTCCTGGTACGATCCCCAGCTTCGTGACCCGGATTCGCGCATCGCGAAGACCATCGAGGAAGGACTCTACCAGGAACGGCGGCTCGATCCACGCTCCGATGCGTACTGGGAAGAGTACAAGAAGCGTCTCGCGAAGTACCTCCCTCATCGCTTCGAGTCGGGCGGGAGTGCCGATCGCGACGACGAGGATGACGGTGATTTCGACGACGATAGCGAGGATGATCGCGACCGCGAGGTCGATCGTCGTCAAGCCGGCAAGGAAAGCAAGGAACAGAAGCGCAATGGAAAAGGAGGCCCCGCGTTCCGTACAGGCGGTCGCGAGCGTACCCTGAAGAAGGGTGAAGTTTACGTTTCCGCAGAGCGTCGACAGGCTATGGAAGAGATGGGAGTTTGGGAAGACCCCGTTCTGCGAAACAGGTACCTTCGGTCCTTCGCTCGTTACGATGACGAAGCGAAGCGCCGGCGGCAGTCTTAATCAGTAGCTTCAGTTAGGAGCTGAAAATGGCAGCAATTCGTAAACCCGTAAAACGTGCGAGAGAGATGGCCGAATCCCGACGAGATCGCGCGGCAGAAAGTCGCGAGATCACCGAAAATCGGGAACTGACCGACGACGAGCGCGTTGATGAGTTCCGTCGTTCATTCTTCCAGTCCTCACTTCCGGACCTACCGAAGATTCCCGGATATCATACCTTCTGGGCGACAACTCAGAACCCGCGCGACCCGGTTCACCGGCGCGTCCGTCTCGGATACGAGATCATCAAGGCCACGGATATTCCCGGTTGGGAACATCTCGGGGCGAAGTCGGGGGACTTCCCCGGCGCGATCTCCGTAAACGAGATGATCGCGATGAAGATACCCCTTCACCTCTACGAAGCGTATATGCGTGAGAATCATCACGACGCTCCGCAGCGCGAGGAGGAAGCTATCTACGCACGGGCGATGACAGAAGCGACCGAGCAGGCCGGGCAGTCCGCCAAACGCGGAGGGGGCATCAAAGCTCCCGTTATCGAGTCTGGGATGGAAGAACTGGGGAAGGCCCGCGAAGTCCCCACCTTCTCGCAAGACGAGCAGTGGGGGGATTAGCGGAGGTCAATTCCTTAATCGGAGTCCTCCATGTCTCTTAACTACAGTCCTTTTGGGATGCGGCCCCTGTATTCGCCGTCTGGCATCCTGCGCCCGGCGGCGAATGCCTACTCTTCAGGCGGTGGCCTCTTCGGAGGCGGTGGCACGATTGCATCGGGCTACAACACCAACATCTTCGCGAACGGCCCCGTTCAGATCGATTCTCAGACCCCCTCGGGGAATCTGATCATCGTTCCGGCTCAGGGCGCTGCGGGCGCGGCGGCTTCCACCAAAGCCCAGCAGATCATCGGTTCGTTCCAAGGAGTCGAATTTACGCTGACCGCGACCGGCCGGCGTACCGTATCGAACTACTGGCCTGCGGGCACCGTCGCGACGAACATCGTCGCCTGGTTTACTCGCGATCCGGAGATGGTCTACGAGATTCAGGCCAATGGGCCAGTCGCGGCGGCTAACATCGGGGCCCAGGCATCGATTACGGCCAACAACACGAACTCGGGTAACGCAACCACCGGGTTCTCGTCCGTTGGGCTCGACGTCACGACCGCGAACTCTCTCGATCAGACCGGCAAGTTCAACCAGCTCTCCATCGTGGGATTCTCCCAGCGAGCGGATAACGCACCGGGCGATGCTTTCACGATCGTCCAGGTTCGGATTGCCGCTCACCCGGATCGGGTACAGCAGTCGTCCTACTGATCTGGGTTTCCCACAACTTTAGCGTTAGGAGAATTACATGGCCGTTCCGATGAGAAGTACCGACTTTCGGTCAATCGTCGAACCGATCCTGAACGAGACGTTCGATGGAATCTACGACCAACGTGCCGACGAGTGGAAGATGATCTTCCGCGAGTTCCGTGGCACTCCCCGCAACTATCACGAGGAACCCGTCCTCTTCGGCATGGGCGCCGCGCCGGCTCTGCCGGACGGTACGCCCGTGACCTACGACTCGGGTGGCGTGCTCTTCATCATGCGTTACGTCTACCAGGTGTATGGCCTGGCGTTCGCACTGACGAAGGTGCTCGTCGAGGATGGAGACCATATCCGGATCGGGAACATCTACGCCGAGCATCTGGCGCAGTCCCTGATTGAGACCAAGGAAACGCTCTGCGCCAACGTCCTGAATACGGCGTTCAATGCGTCGTTCCCCGGTGGCGACGGCGTTCCGCTGATCTCTCCGAATCATCCGCTCGCGCCGCCGGCCGGGAGCTTCAGCAATCAGCTGACCACCGCCGCCGCTCTCTCGCAGACCAGTCTGGAGCAGATGCTCATCCAGATTCGCAACGCCGTCGATAACAACGGTAAGCGCATCCGGCTGGTGCCTCTTCAGATCGTGGATGGTCCGTCGCTCGTCTTCCAGGCCGAGGTACTGCTGAAGAGCGTGCTCCGTGCCGGGACCGCGAACAACGACATCAACCCGGTCAAGAGCATGGGGCTCTTGTCGAAGGGGCAGGCGAATATCACGCGCATGACCTCGCAGACGGCCTGGTTCATCCAGACCGATGTCAAGCAGGGTCTGAAGCTCGCGATGCGCCGGCCTCTGGAGAAGTCGATGGAAGGCGACTTCGAGACGGACTCCATGCGCTATAAGAGCACGGAGCGGTACATTCCGGGCTGGACCGATCCCCGCTGCCTCTACGGCACGCCGGGCATGTAAGGCGGAAGGCTCCTGGCTCTCGGGGGCCTCTCCCTTCACAGCGTAGGAGATCAGCATGCAATTCGATGATAACCTGATGATCGGTCCGGTCGTCGCGGGTGGCCCCGCGATTCCGGGCCTCCAGGCTGCGAACGATACGGCGGGCTCATCCGAACAGACGCGGGGTATCGGCCCCCTCGGTCGCGAGTACGTCTATGATATCGTTCCGGTTACGGCGGCAACCGCGAATCTCGCGGCCCTCCAGACAACGGCGGGAGCCGGCAACCTGGCCCTGGCGGCGGCGGCTGGAGTAACGAAAGTCGTCCGACCGGACGGCACAGCGGCTTACCAGTTCGATGTTCCTCGGGCGGTCAGTCTGACCTCGGCGGGTAATATCTCGGCGGTAGTCTTTACCGTTTCGGGCTATGACGTCTACGGACAAGCGATGTCCGCGACTCTAAACGGTCCGAACGCGAACACGGTCAATACCCTAAAGGCATTCTACCAGGTTACTCAGATCGCGGTCAGCGCTGCGGTCGCGACGAACACCAGTGCGGGCAGCTCCGATGTTCTCGGTCTGCCGGTGATCTGTTCGGATGCAGGGTATGTAGATCGCGCGGGCTGGGCCGGAGCGCTCGCCGCCGATGCCGGAACCTTCGTAGCGGCGGACGCGACGACTCCGGCGACTTCGGCTACCGGGGACGTGCGGGGTACTTACAAGCCGTCTTCGGCCTCGAATGGGGCAAGGCGACTCGTTATGGGTATTCTGCTACCTTCGACGGCGGTAGGCCCCCAGGCGACTCGGGCCGGGGCTCTCGGCGTCACTCAAGCCTAACTACAGTCTCGCAAAGCCAAGGACGGCTTGCGGCTAGGAGGTCGCTATGCGCCCAGTACGAGTTTCCACTGCGGGGACCGGGACGGCTACGGCTCCCGTTCCCCTCGATCAGTACCTAAATCCGTTCTCTGTAACGATGTCCTGCATCGTAACCGGAGTAGCGACCTATACGGTCGAATGGACGAATGATAACATTTGGGACCCCGCGTTCAATCCCAATACCGCGAACTGGTTTCAAGCAGCCGCAAATCTAGTCGGCGCCGTCGATAACGAGGCAGGCTCCCTTGACGCTCCCGTCGCAGCCGTTCGGTGTCGACAGACAGCTGGTGCGGGTAGCGTAACGATGACCGTAACTCAGTCGGGAGCTGCGAGATGAAGAAGCTGTTGACTTTTTTGCTATCACTCGTCGCGACGGTAGCCCTTGCCCAATCGTCCGGGATCAACGGAGGCGGACCGAACGGCGGAGGCGGGGCATCGCCGGGCGGTAGCACAAATTCCGTGCAGTATAACACCGGAGGGTCTCTCGGCGGTGTCCTGCTATCGAGTGATCAGGTATTGCAGGGAACGGCCGGCGCACCGCAAGCGGCGAGCGTACCGAATTGTGGAAGTGCTACTCAAGCACTGAGCTATTCTACCACTACGCACGCCTTCGGTTGCCAGACCGTCAGCGGCAGTAGCGGTAGTAGCGGTACCTTTACCGCCACTTTAAATGGCGGCTGCACCACGTCCCCTACGGGGACGATGAGCTATAGTATCATCGGAAACCTGGCTACCGTTTCCTATTCCGGTGCCGGGATAACGTGTACCTCGAACGCTGCCAGCACCTCCTTTAGTGGTCTACCGGTAGCGATACAGCCGGCCACTTCCCGAATCATACCCTGTTATAACATGGAGGATAACGGCACGCTCAGCTTCGCTGCCGTGTGCTCGGTAGTTGGGACCAACGTGCAGATTTACGCGGTTGTAGCTAGCGGGACGCTGGCTACCTATGGCAATAACTGGACGGCTAGCGGTACGAAGGGAATCGGGCCGGGCTTTACCTTCACTTACCCCTTGAGCAACTGAGGACTATCATGTCGAATGTCAATGCAGGAATCAGCTACGGTAGTTTCTCGAATCCGGCGGGCACTGCGGTATCCAAAATTCTGGTTCGTCTGGTAGGGACGGGCTCGAATATGTATTCGCAGCTCCTCGATCCGGGGACGGGCACCGCCGTGTTTTCGAGTGTAACTCCCGACACCTATACCCTAACAGTGCAGGCCCAGGACGCCACGGCGGCTCCGATCGGGCCGGCGGTTTCCCAGAGTGGTATTATCGTCTCGGCGCCTACGGTCCAGCCCCTGACCGTACAGATCCCGACCTCGGTCAGCGTCACGGTACAATAACGGAGCTAAGCTACTATGAAGCGCCGCACTCTCTCAGTAATTGCCGCTATCATCGGAGCAATCCTGATCGGGGGTGCGGCCTCCGTAGCTAGCGCAGTAACCCAGCCGGCCTCGACTCCGGCTTATACGATCTTCTCGCCGGGCGGAGCGCTCTCGGGCACCTGGAACAGCCAAAGCGTGGCGCTCGACTCGGGCTCGTTCATCACCGGAACGCTGCCGGTAGGTAACGGAGGTAGCGGCGACTCTACGCTGACCGGGATCGTCAAGGGGAATGGAACTAGCCCATTCAGTGCCGCCGTCGTCGGGGATATCCTCGGGCTCTTTACCGGGACGTGCGATGCTACCCACGCCCTTTTCGGGGACGGAACGTGCGGTCTCGTTAGCCTGACGAATGACGTTTCCGGTATCCTGCCGGTCGCGAATGGGGGAAGCGGGGCTTCGTCCTTTACAGCAAATGCTGTTTTACTGGGGAATGGTTCCTCTGCCTTCGGTTCGCTCTCGCTCGGTGCCGATACGTTACTTCAAGGCACTGTGGCAGCTCCAGACGCGGTTGCGATTCCGAATTGCGTCAGTTCCACCTCTGCGCTGAATTACTCTACCGGAACTCATACGTTCAGTTGCCAAACGATCGCGGTAGGTACGGGAACAATTACGGGGGTAACAATCACCGTGCCGTCTTGGCTTACCGTCTCGGGTTCGCCATGCACATCGGGGAATTGCTCCTTTGCGGTTTCGGCTGCCGGAAGCCAGGTAGCTAACAGAGGTCTCTTTACCCCGGACGGGACTAGCGGAGCGATCAGTCTACGGGCGCTCGTTCCCGGAGATATCCCTCAGATTAATCTCTCGCAGACATCTGGCAACGGTGGAATCACCGGTATTCTCGCGGTGCCGAACGGGGGCACTGGCCAGAGCCTATATGCGATCGGCGATACGCTCTCGGCTGACACGACCACTTCCCTCGCGCGGGTCTCCGGCAATACGACGACTACCAAGGAGTTCTATACCCAGACGGGGACGGGAACAGGCTCGGCGCTGCCAGTCTGGGGAGCGCTCGCTTCGGGTGATCTGCCGACGATCACTTTAACCGGAGATGTTACGGCGGCTGCGGCCGGGGGATCGATCGCGACGACTCTGGCGACGACCGGGGTAACGGCCGGATCATACACGAACGCAAACATCACGGTCGATACGAAGGGGCGCGTAACCGCTGCGAGCAACGGAAGTGGGGGGTCATCGCCGATTACCTGCACAACGGCCTGCAACGTATCTAGCATCGCCGTCGGACAGATGGCCATTATTCATAAGGGGAGCAACACCAGCAGGACGAGCACAACGAGCCTGACGATCGATCCGGACTTGCAGTTCAATAACGTCCCAATCGGGAGCTATGAGCTCCGCGTTCAGGTCTCGCAATCGACGGGAGCGACGACCGGCGGTATCACATGGGGGCTAGCCGGAGGCGATAATAACGGATTCCAGGCCGGGGCCGCGATCGGTCCGGACCTAAGCGCATCAACCTCCGCGCTTACTCTGGTCACCGATACGGCTACTCCGTGCCCGTGCGTGACTCTTAATGCTAGCGTAACTAATGGTTTCTGGACAGAGATAGGACCACTGATCAAGACGAGCAGCGGTACCGTAGGCGTCTATTGGGCTCAGACGACTTCGAGCGCGAGCGCGACGGTAGTAGATACCGCGAGCAGCCTGATATTGACTCGGCTTAATTAACTGGAGAAATTCAATGAAAGGTTTTCGTAACTCTACGAAGATGCAGTCGGGTCACTCGTTCAAGCACCCGAGTCAGTGGTTTCCGCAAGGCTTCGCGACCGGAGGCACCGTCAACCGATTCGCGAAGGGCGGCAAGGCGCGTGACGGAGTGCCTCGTGGGATTAACGGAGTCGATGAACATGCGGATGCTCGGACCGATGATGGCAATGCACTTCAGCACCGCGAGGTACCTTCGACCGAAGAGCTTAAGGAAGCGGGCGGTCACTCGCCCTTAAAGCCCGGCTTCTCGAAGGGCGGCAAGGCGGAGAAGCATTTCCACGTTCACCATCACTACCACGGGGGAAAGGCTCCGAAGGGTAAGGGACTGAAGAAGATGGAAATGCAGGCCGAGGCGTCCGACCCGGACGAGACCCAGAGCTATCGGAGTGGAGGTCGCAGCAAGAAGAGTGGCATCCATATCAAGAAGGGTCACGAGGGTTCCCTCCACCGTGATATGGGAGTTTCGAAGGGAAAGAAGATTCCGGTCAGCGCGATTCGGAAGAAGTTAGCCCACGACAAGGCAACACATAACGTCAAGGGCGAGCGGAAGGATGTATTCGCTATCAATGCGAAGACGAAGTTCCACCATGCCGAGGGAGGTCATATCCATGATGACACCTCGATCCCGGCGAACTCGCCGGATTACGCGACCGGGGGAACAATCAACCGCTTTAACGCCGGAGGCGCCCTCTACGCCCGTGGCGGGCACGGGAAGCACCACCCCGCCCCCCGGCATAGGCCCCGGCCGTCCGGACCGCCACCGGGCGCCCTGCAAGCGCTCGCGGCCCTCGGGAATGCCGCCGCAGGCCCCCGGGGACCGGCCCCTGGCGGTCCGATGCCCCCGGGAGCGGCCCCGGTAGGTCCCCCGCCCGGTCTAGCCGCCAGGGGCGGTCGTATGCGCTCCCGCTAGGAGGTCGGAGCATGCTACGATCCGCGCGGCAAGGCCCGTACCCGACCACAGAGCTTGCGGACTGCGAGCTGTTCTCTGGAGCAGTTCGCGATGGCACTCAACTCTAGTGGGACAGTAGGACAAACGTATTTCGAGACCCGCAAGGTCATCGACCGGGCTTTCGGTCTAACTCGACTCCCGCCCGAAAAGATCACTGCCGAATACAGCGAGATCGCGCAGGACTTCCTTTACTTGTGGTTATCGACACTCGCCTCGAAGGGAATAGCTCTTTGGGCGGTAAAGAAGATCATTCTGCCGATCTACGATGCTGTCCAGAACGTCGAGGCGCCGATCGGGACCGTTGATATCCTAAACGCGAACCTGCGGACCTCGAATCGGCTCCAAGGAACTTACAGTGCTTCGGAGGGGGATGCCGCCCTCGCGTTCGATGGCAATCTAACAACCGCCTGTACGCAAACGGACCCAGGCGGTTTCATAGAGATCAATTACGGATCGCCGACCGCCGCGCAGATATATGGAATACTGCCGAACGTCACCGCAACGTGGGATTTCCAAATACAGACTTCGGCGGACGGTAACACCTGGACTACGATCCTCGATATAACTAACCAGGACGTGATCGACGGGCAATGGCTCTGGTACGATATCGACGGCATCCCGGAGGCGGGCTCTCAATATTGCCGACTTCTCGCCGCTGATAACACGATCCTCGATGTGATCGAGTTCGTTCAAGAGAACTTGCCTGAGGAAATTCCCCTCGCTAAGATCAATCGGGACGATTACGCGAACCTCCCAGATAAGTGGCAGCTTCCGGGGCGCCCGGTTATCTACTGGTACGATAAGCAGATAGACCAACCGGTACTGACGATGTGGCCTCCGCCGTCCGCAGCGTTCCAGTTTAACCAGTTCGTGCTGTACGTGCAGCAGTATGTCCAGGACGTAGGGTTACTTACCCAGCAACTCGCAGTCCCCCAGAGATGGCTGCTCGCGGTTATCTATCAGCTCGGAATGCACCTAGCTCGGGTTATCCCTGAGGTTCAGCCGGGGATCGCGGATACCCTCGCAATGGAAGCGGAGAGGCAGCTTCAGACCGCGTGGGCATCGGAGACCGATTCGTCGCCGACCTATATACGGCCTCGGCTCTGGAGCTATACGAGGTAGCTATGCACCACAACAAAGTCTTTCTCGATCCTCGTGGAAAATCGACCTATGGTCTCGGGGTCTGCGGTCGATGTGGAAATAAGCTCTTCCTCGAAGAGTTGTTCCCGGACCCGAACTTCCCCGGCCTGATGGTCTGCAAGGACGATATTGACGTACTCGACCCCTACCGTCTGCCCGCTCGCGAGACAGAGCAGATCGCGCTCCCCTTTAACCGCCCGGACCGCAACATCGACGTGCCGGCCGTCCCGAATCCGAATCTCGTTCCGGTCTGGCCGGAGGACCCGTAATGCCGTCACAGTCGACAATCAAACAGTTACCGCAAGCCGGGGTATTGACCGGAAACGAGCTAGTTCCACTCGATCAGAACGGACAGACCGTTCAGGCAAAGCTTTCAGCGATTGCAGGCATAACGGGGGGTATTAATCCACAAGCATTTATTACGCCAGCTCCGTTGCCCGGAGGTCTTACCAGTGATTGGAATCCCCCCGGTCTCGCCGCTGCGTCGATCTTGCGTGTTAATTCGGCTAATACCGCATTCTCTTTAGACGGAATCCAGGCCCCTGCTACGGGAGCGAAATTCCTATTGCTGATTAATGCAAATACGGCAGAAGCCGATATGACATTAATTAGCGCGGCTCATTCTGTATCGGCCGCTGCAAATCAGCTTCTTATCCAGCATTCTCCTCCCGCCGGCCTCGCGATTGGATACCAAGGGGGAGTTTGGCTCTACTACGATACGGTTGCAACTAAGTGGATAGTGCTCGCATGACTACGCAATCCAAAATTTCCCAGCTTCCAGCGGCGGCGGTGCCTCTCGTAGGTATCGAACAGGTTCCTCTCGATCAGGGAAATGCTACGGTTCGCGTATCTGTCTCCGCTCTCCTCGCAGCCGTAAAGGCCGCAGGGGCTAATGGTCAAGTTCAGGTTAATTCCAACGGCCTACTCGGAGCCATAACGGATGCAGAGCTAACGGCGTTGATCTCTACCTTTACGGCGAACGCCTCCGGGGCGGTCCCGGCTCCAGGGGCTCCATCCGGTAAGTTCCTTAAAGATGACGGGACTTGGGGAGTAGCCGGAGGTGGAAGCGTCCCGAAAGTGTACTCATGGACGTTTACTGTCTCGGGTGGAGGGGCCCTTATCTCAGCGGCTTCTGATCCCGCTATCGTCGCGGGACAATTCACGTACCTTAGTCCCGGGGAGTGGTTATGGGATCTTTCGTCCTTAGTTACGAAGGGCGGTTACGGTGCCTCTATCACTACCACCGATAACGGGGCGGGACTCCCCTACGCAACGGGGGCCATTATGCTCGGGTCGGGAGTAATTGAGTTTACCAACAACCAGTGGAGTGGTGCCTCGTGGGCGCACTCGGACAATGGTGACTTTAGTGTCATAGCCATCCTAGAATGACGAGAGGGACACGTGGACACATTGGATCTTCATGACTGGATAGAGCTTGCGGTTACACTGCTCGGCTTCGTCGTTACTATCGTTACCGTCAAAGTCGATATGAAGTGGGTAAAGCAGTGGTGCCGCGAGCATAAAGAGGACGACGAAAGAGAATTTGCCGAGATCAAATCAGATATCCGTGACCTTCGGAGAGCACGAGCAAGACCATGAGCCATCTACTCGACCTTCAGCAAGAGTTTGCGCAGAGTGTCGCGAAGCTACTCCAGTTCGCCAAGTCTCAGGGCTTCGGTGTAACGCTCGGCGAGGCATGGAGGACCGAGGAGCAGGCAAAGTGGAATGCCGCCCACGGCTCGGGAGTCGTTCACTCGCTGCACGAGGAGCGCCTGGCCATCGACCTGAACCTGTTTAAGGAGGAGGTTTACCAGACCGATACGGAACCGTACCGCGTCCTCGGCGAGTTCTGGAAGGGTCTCGGTCCGAACTACTGCTGGGGGGGCGACTTCCACGGCCTCGTCGATCTCGATCACTACTCGATTACTCCGGATGGAGTCCACAAATGAGTACGTTCCTTAAATGGTTTGCGCAGAACGGTGACCGTTTCTTTACCTTCGTGACCGTCGCTGCCCAGATGCTAAACGGGGTGGATGGGCTCTCTCCGCACACGACTACCGCCGTTACCATCGCGAGCATTATCGCGACTGCGGCGCACCAGAGTTTTTTCCCAAACGTCAACCCAGGAGTCAAGCAATGAGTATTCTTTCTTCCGTTTTCTCCGGCCTTCTCGCGGCGGTCAAGTCCGAGGAGGAGCAGGCACTGTTACCTCCACTCGCGGCCATGTTCAATAACGTCGCACTGAACCCTACGACCGCGAATTTCGTTGCACAGGGTAATCTCTTCCTTAGCGAAGCGATTGCGGCCCAGGCGAAGATCGGTCAGGATGTGCTAAAGAGCATCGCGGCGGATCTCGCGGTTGCTGCCCAGGAAGTCGCCAATCAGCAGAACCAGCAGCAGGCTGTAAATCAGGCGGCTCCCGCCCCGGCGCCTGCTCCTGCCACAGCGGCGAAGCCGAGTGTAGGTAGCTTCCTCGCAGGACGGGCGGCGAAATGAACGCGCCTTTGTTGGCCCGCATGCGGTGGCAATTCGTCCTGGGAGATGACCTCTTCTCCGAGGCGATTGCCTGGTACGGGGAAGGCTATGGCGGCTACTCGCATGTTGATGCACTGCTGCCTAATGGCTCCCTCCTCGGCGCCCGCAATGACGTCGTAGGGGGTAAGCCCGCCGGAGTCCAGATCCGGCCTCCGGAGTACGAACGCTGGAAGCGGCGGGCGATCGTTGAGCTAGCCTGTACGTCGATAGAGTTTAGTCTCTGGCAGGGCTGGCTTATCTCTCAAATCGGGCAGAAGTACGATAAGGCGGCGATTCTTGGTTTCCTAACGGGGAAGGCCGATCATACAGATGGCTACTGGATTTGCTCGGCACTCCAAACTGGGGCGCTCGAAGAAGTCAAGCGCATCCCGAAGTTGATCGTGCCCCCCCAACAGGTTACGCCGAATACTCTCTTAGTCGTGCTTTCGGCCCTCGGCGCAAAGGTGACCATCCGAAATGCTTAGTCAGGTCGAGATCGCTGGGATTCGAGCGTTGCTCCTTAGCGATCGAATCACTTACAAGGGGAACGAGATAGCTCAGTTATCTCAGTTACTCGCAGCGCTCCAGAGAGAGGAGAACGCGGCACGCATTCAGCCGACGCGGCCTCCGAAGTCGAGTCTGGAGGAAGTAGGTACCCCTTCCGCCGATCCGCCCGGGGGAACGGCAGAGGCAACGGAGGAGTAAGGCTATGCCGGCGGCGATGACATTTACCTCCCTGCAAACTCTGCTTCAATCGTACTTGGAACGGGGTACGAAGTCCGATGTGATCGTAAACCAGAACCTGCCGACTCTGATTAATCTGGCGGAGCGTGCTATCGCGCGTCGCCTAAAAATCCAGGGCTTTCTGGTATCAGTGATCTCGCAGATGCAGGGAAGTCTCGCCGTCTACCCGAAACCAGATCGGTGGCGTCAGACAACGTCGATGAGTTATGCTTCTGACGCTACCAATCTGGCGACGGAGCGACGCAATAATCTAACAACCGAGGACGGCACGTTGCTCGTTATTGCGCCGACCGGTGGCGAGTTCCGGACAACTATGCTCCCGCGCTCTCTCGAATACTGCCAGATCTACTGGCCCGATCTGACTTTGACCGGGGCACCGAAGTTCTACGCGGACTATGACTATCTGCATTGGTTGATCGTACCGACTCCGGACCTCCCGTACCCGTGGCAGATTAACTACTATCAGCTACCGGCGCTCCTCGATAACACTAACCAGACGAATTGGCTAACCCAGTTCGCGCCGAACCTTCTTCTCTACAGAGCGCTGCTCGAAGCAACACCATTCCTAAAAAACGATGAACGCATCCAGACCTGGCAGCAATATTATCAGGATGAGCTTAGTGCGACTAATACCGAGGACTTGCAGCGTGCGGCCGATCGCGCCGCCGTAAGGAACGAACCGTGACGCAATTTAACGAGACCTTTGGCGGGACACTAATCTATCCGTCCAATGCGACGTTCGTTTCACTCGCACTGAACGAGAATGTCACCCTTAGCTGGCCTACGGAGCAGAGCCCGGGAGGCAATAACATTGTCGCTGATATCGTTGAAGTTCTGCCCTCTCAGGGGAGTCTAACGGTACAGCTCTCCGATGCCCGATCGACCTCGACCGGATATACGGCACTATTTAATAACATCGGTGCCTTCTCGTTCTCGATTCTCGATGCTGTTGGTAATCTGATCGTTACTCTCGCTCCGGGGCAGGTCTGGCAGATTTACCTAGCGGATAACTCGACGCTCGCAGGTACGTGGAGAACCTTCCAGTACGGAGTCGGGGTTTCCTCGGCGAACGCGGCCTCTCTCGCAGGCTACGGGTTAAAGGCAATCACGACGACCTTAAATGGTCAGTACCTAATAAACGACCAGAATGCGGACTACGATATTCAGGCATCCGATCGGGCCTCCGTCGTCGTTTGGACCTCGGGTGTCGGTACGTTTACGCTGCCGTCCGCGTCCGCAGTCGGTGCCGGCTTCTACGTGCTGATTAAGAACGGAGGTACGGGGTTACTGACGCTCGATCCGACCGCACCGAGTACGATTGATAATAACACCTCGAAGACGTTTGCGCCGGATGATTCGGCGATCGTCATGACCGATGGACAGAACTGGGTTACGGTCGGTTTCGGACAACAGCTAAATTCGATCTTCGACTTCATTCAGATTAACCTCGGAGGAAAGACGGGAAACTATGTCCTCTCCGGTGTAGAGCTAAATCGCATTGCCTATCGGTTTACCGGTGCGCTCGCCGGTAACGTGACCGTAATCGTCCCGAACACCATCCAGCAGTATTGGGTAGATAACGAAACTACCGGAATCTTCTCCCTCTCGGTCGCGACCGCAGGCAATACAGGACCGCTTATTAACCAATCAGCGCGGAACATCCTCTTCTGTGATGGGGTAGAGGTCTATACGGCGGTTACATTCGGCGCAACTGGTTTCTCCGATGGAACCGCGGCGGCTCCGTCGATCGCCTTCTCATCCGACCCCGATACGGGCTTCTATAAGGTCGCAGAAGATCAAATGGGACTCTCGACGGACGGTGTGCAGCGCCTAACCGTAGACGGCGGTGGACACGTGGTGATCAATGCTCCGGGGGATACGAACCCAGGAGTTACGATCAACCAGTTACTAAACGGCATCGGTGAGCGCATCGTCTCTGCTAGCAGTATGACAGGGACATCACCCGGTTTGCAGATCCTTTCGACCGCAGCGAGTGGAGTAGCGCTCCTTTCCTTGACCGGCAATAACGGAACGGCCGGTACGAATGACCTTTCGATTTTCCAGAATGGCGCGGATAACACGGGTAACGTCCTAAATAGGGCGAATGCCGCGCTAAAGTTCGGGACGAATGGCAATCTGACGATGGTGCTCGGCGGTGCTTCGCTACTCGACCTCTCGCCGACGAGCCAGGTAGGTCTCTCAATCCAAGCTCTTGCGGGGGCTGGTGAGCTTGCATTGCAAGGAGCGGAGGCGGGTAATCGAGTCTGGCGCATCGGATCGGGCGCGGCCGGTGCTGGCGTCTTCGACATCTTCGATGAGACGGCTAACGCTACGCGCCTCTCGATCGACTTAAATGGACTAATAAATGGCGCGTTCTTGCAGACGGGTGGGCAGACGAATCCGACAATCGGGTCCGTGTTCGTTGAAGATAACGCTCTCGATGGTAAACTCCAGAAAATATCCCTGGCCAACTTCGAAGCACAGCTTACTCTATCGGCTCTCGCAGGGTCGGTCACTGCCGCGCAGGTGCCTGCGGGGGCGGTCACGCAGTATGCGGGGGCCATCCTTACCGACGCTGCACTAACGGGCACTCCGACCGCGCCGACCGCCGCCCCGGGCACGGATACTACCCAGATTGCTACGACAGCCTACGTGCTCGCGGCGATCTCCGGATCATCCGGTATCGTGATGGGAGGCACGTTCTCGGCGGCGGCTTCGGCTTCGGGGTCAATTAACTTCTCTCCCGCCTTTCCGAATAACTGCACAGCGGTGACCATTTCTTACGGCGGGGGTGGTAATAATAGCTGGGTGCCTCGCGTATCTAGTGTAACGAAGACGGGATTTCACTATAATGGTGATAAGCTCGATCCGGATTCGAATTTCGATCCAACCGTTACCTGGCAGTGGATTGCGGTGGGGAATTAAGAGATGACTACGCCGCAACCGATACCGCTCGTCTCTCAACCGGGTATCAAGAAGGACTCGACCCTATTCGAGGGTCAGAACTATACAGACGGGGAGTGGTGTCGTTTTAATGCTCGGGCACTTCCCCGCAAGATGGCGGGATTTACCCAGGTTACGGCCGATCTCCCTGAGGTGGTGCGCGCGATCGAGTCCTATATGTCGGACGCGACGAATTACCTGCATCTAGGGAGTGAGGGGCACATCCTCCAGGTCCAGACGGACCTAAACGGTTCTCCCGGCAATATGGTAGATCGGACACCGGCCGCTTACGTGCCCGATGCCAATACTCTCTGGATGCTCGACCAGTTCTACAACGAGGTAGGGGGTTCGACCTATATCATTGCGCATCCAGGCAAAAACCTGACTGATATCGCGAGCAGTGCTGAGCTTCCTTTCTATTACGGCGTAGCGAATGAGGCCGGCTTACTCGTCGCGAGTGGTATGGACCCGGTAAGTGGTGGAGTAATAGCTCTACCGCCGTACTTTATCGCGTTCTCTAACTCCGGACGTGTCGATGTCTCGAAGGTCAACGACCCTACCCTTCCGAATGACTCGGCGTTCGTTACGGATCAGAAGATTGTCTGCGGCCTCCCCCTTGCGGGTTCGAATGGTCCCGCTGGACTGCTCTGGTCTTTAGATGCGTTAGTCCTACTGACCTTCGATGCCTCGTTGACGCAGGGTATCCCGTTTGATTTCTCGACGATCTCGGATAGCGTCTCGATCCTCTCATCTCGGTCGGCTATCGAGTTTGACTCGATTTACTACTGGGCCGGAGTCGATCGGTTCATGCTCTATAACGGTATCGTCAAGGAGCTGCCGAATAACCTGAACATTAACTTTTTCTTCAAGAATCTTAATTTTGCTCAACGTCAGAAGGTTTTTGCGTTCAAAGTGCCTGCCTGGGGAGAGATTTGGTGGTGTTTCCCGTTCGGTAACTCTCAGGAGTGCAATCATGCTGTAATCTATAACACTCGACTAAATATCTGGTACAATACGCCTCTACCCGATGGGGGCCGGTCGGCTGCGATATTCGCAAAAGTCTTTCAGCGTCCCTTCATGTGCGATGTCGATGCCACACAGACAGGCTTTACCCTCTGGCAACACGAGATCGGGGTCGATAAGGTGCGGCCTGGCAAGGTCTTCCCGATCCGCTCGTCTTTTACCACTCATACGATTTCGCCGCTCTCGGCGCCGAAGCCGGAGGACAAGGCTTTCCGTGTCTCGATCGTAGAACCCGATTTTAACCAGAGGGGGACATTGCGGATGACTCTTCTCGGCCGGGCGAATACGCGCGTAGCCGAGACACAGTTAGCTCAGCAGGACTTCCCGCAGCCTCCGGTTACTGCGCAAGACGATCAGATGATTGAGATTAAGGCTGAAGATCGCCTGCTGCGCTTCAAGTTTGAATCTAACGTCCTCGGAGGTGACTACGAGTACGGACGTGCCATGGTTCATATCGAACCGACGACCGGGAGATTTACCCAGTGATCGATCCGCGTTACATGCAGTTTACGGAGTGGGCCGAACTGACTCGCGGGCGCCTCCCTATGGTCGATGATGTGCCGATTCCCGCTCAGGACCAGGACTGGAAGGAATGGGCTGCTCTGATTCTCCGGGTCCCCTCGATCGCGCGCAAGCGACCGCCGCTTGCGAGTGTCTTCTCAGATTGGCGAGAGTGGGCTTTCCTTTTTAACCGGGCGATGTCTCTATGAGTACACCTGCCGGACAACTCGATCTGAGCATGCCGACGACCTATCAGTCGAACGGGTACCCGTCGAGCGGCTATCAACCGCGACCGTATACCTATGGCCGACCCTCGGCGCTCTCTCAGATCAATACGGGTCTCGGAGATATCAACGAGGCGGGAGGCATCTACTCTGGGTTAACCCAGGGGGGCTTGGAGGGATACGGTAAGGCTGGAATAAACGCTGCGAATCTCTATGGTCAGTTTACTGGAAACCAACCCGGCGTTTCACCCTATACCGGGATGGCGGGTAGTGCGCTCGGTGCTTATCAGGGCTTCGAGAGCGGGACTCCGACCGGCGAGGCTCAGGGCGCGCTCGATCTCGGGAGACTCGGCTTACAGGGAGCCGTTGAATCCGGAGCTATGGACGCGGCAACTGCCGGGCCGTGGATGCAGGGTCTTGGCTATGCGGCGATCCCCCTTGATCTCTATAACTTCGGGAAGAACTGGCAGTCGGGAAATACCGGTTCCGATGCCATGCAAGGTGCGGAGACGGGCGCCGCGATAGGATCTGTACTGCCCGGAATCGGTACATTAATTGGAGGTCTCGTAGGTGGCGCGGCTGGCGCGCTCTCTTCGGCCTTCGGGGGTGGCCGACACGATCCGGAGAGCGACGAGCTTCACAATCTAAGCGGGGAATATTCTCAGCTCTACAACCAGAGTCCGCAGGAAGCTCAATCGGCTCTCTCCACTCTCTCTCCCTCGCAGGATTACCAGCTCTTAGCGGGGGCGATGGATGCGAAGAATCACAGCGGGAATAGCGAGCAGCCGATCGAAGCGACCTTCGGGCGCATGGGAGAACAGAATCTCCTTACACAGATAGCGGGGCAGATCAACCAGGCGTATAATGCCGGGCAGATCACTCCCGGCGAGTCCGCGGCTGACGTCTACTCGGGTGTAGTTCAGCCGTGGCTTTCGAAAGAGACGGGCGGTCAGGGGATTACCGGCGCGGCAAGTGGAGAAGCCGGTATCCTAAACGGTTCGCTTGAGGGTCTCGTCGGGGACTATATGTCTGGGAATCTCACGAATCAATCCCAGATTGGCATAGCGGGTCAGACCGACCCAGAATTGCAGCCCTACCTCGGATTAAACGCGGGTCCCTCGCAAGCTCTGATCCGTGGGACTCCTTACGGCGGAGCGAGCGTTGGATATTTTGATTCAATGAACTCTACCCCTGCGGGTGGAGCGGGAGTAGCCTCATATCTCGCGGCGAAGCAGAAAGGCGCCGCTGAAGGTGGAAGCATGAAGAAGAGAATGCAGAGTGCCCTTCCCCACTTCGATACGGGAGGCGATACGTCGGATTATTTCGACCTCGGAGGGGGAGGTGACGGCTCTGACCTTAACTTCTCGCTTAGCGGGGACGGCGGCGACTCCTACCCCGATCTAACCTCGATCGATTACTCACTCGATCCGACGAATCCTTATGGGTCGGACTTCTCGACGGGCTTTGATTCGAGCGGAGCCGATCAGACTGCTATGGATAGCACGGGAGCAACGGGTGGGGGTTCCGGCTCAAGCGGCTCGTGGCTTTCACATCTCCTAGGGAGCAGCAGCGGTTCCGGAGGGTCGAACATCGGGCAAACCCTAGGCCAACTTGCGAAGAGCTACGGGTGGCTTTTGCCCCTCATCGGGGCCGCAACCGGCGCGACGAACTCGAAGCAGGCACAGCCGATCGCGCCGCCTGCTGGCATGGCGTCGGGGCCTAGTCACCCGTATTCGACCCCAACCTACCAGAGGCAAGAGGTTCAGTTCCCGTCGAACTATGACTGGTATACCTACGGGGAGCACCCCGAACAGCAGTTCTTTACTAATAACCGGCTCCCTTACGTCGAAGGCTTCTCGCCGGCCTCACAAGAACCGGGAGCCTCTCCGTCTTCACCAGGCACTCCTATGATGGGAGCACCGATGCAACCGACGGTGATGTCGCACGGTGGGGCGCTCGATTTCGCGGAAGGCTCGAATCAGCACTATGTCGAGGGTCCTGGGGATGGTACCTCCGACGACATCCCGGCCCGGCTCTCGGATGGGGAATACGTGATGGACGCCGGTACAGTCGCGATGCTCGGCAACGGATCGAATGAGGCGGGTGCGCGGCGGCTCGATCAGCTCCGTGAGAATCTGCGCAAGCATGCCGGCCGGCAGTTAGTCCGAGGGAAGCAGTTCATGAAGGCCAAACCCCCAGAGTCGTATCTCGGAAAGGGTAAGGAGCAGAAATGAGCGCGCTCGACTTCTTGTTCCAAGGTCAGCCGCCGAGTTCGACAACCCAGTACGGCGAGTCGGCGACGCAGACCCCGCAATGGTTGCAGGATTACGCCCAGGGGATTCTCTCCTCGGCCGCGTCAGTCGCATCGCAGCCCTACCAGGCATCGCCGGTGCCGCAGGTCGCGGGGTTTACTCCGTACCAGACACAGGCCCAGCAGGGTATTGCGGGCGCGATCGGGCAATACCAGCCCGCGCTTACGCAAGCGCAGCAGATGGCGAGCAGTGCGGCGAATCCGTCCGCGCTCTCTCAGGCAACGGGGTATCTGCCGACAGCCTCGAATTACGTTTCCAGCGCTCTCTCGCCGACCGCGGCGATGATGAATCCGTATGAGCAGAACGTAATTAACCAAGCCAAGACGCAGGCGACGCAGTATTGGAATCAGCAGCTTCAGCCGCAGATCAATAACCAGTTTACCCGCGCAGGCCAGTTCGGATCGTCGGCGAACGAGAGGGCCGCGAACGAGGGTGCGAACGAGATCACTCAGAATATTCAGAATACTGCGAACTCGGCGCTCTCTCAAGGCTATAGTCAGGCGCAAGGTGCGGGCCTCCAGGCGGCGTCCGAAACCGGAGCGCTCGGCCAGATCGCGGGCGGTCTCGGATACGAACAGGGTGTCCTCGGGCTGCAAGGCGCGAACACGATGGGTCAGCTCGGACAGCTTAATCAGAACCTTGCCTTGCAGGGTTACGGCGCGCTCGATACGGCCGGGCTCGAACAGCAACAGCTTAATCAGCAGAACCTTAACGCGGCGAATACGCAATTCCAGCAACAGCAGCAGTGGCCGTATCAGCAGCTTTCCTGGCTGCAACAGATGCTTTCGGGTACTGCGACACCGGCGACGACGCCTCATAGCTCGACGACGGCGGGCACGGGATATGCACCGGCTTACTCGGCTTCGCCGCTCTCGCAAGCGATTGGCATATACTCGGCGCTTAATGCCCCAAGCGGGACTAGCGCGGCCGGAGGAGTAGCCTAATGGGTGATGAAGATACCAGCATGCTCGAAGACGAGGGCTCTGGCGACTCTGAAGCTCTCGGCGCACTGGCGACCCTCGCCAATCCCCCATCGAGTGCCGAAGGGCGGCAGTACGCTACCCAGATCCTAAAACAGACGCTCTCCGGTAAAGATGTCTCTGGAGAGCAGTCGCTTCTGAAGGACTACTCCCAGAACGCGGAGCAAGCGAAGGCGGCACTCCAAGCGGCGCGGCAGCGGTTGATGGCACTGAATATTACACCGCAGGAGCGGCAATTCGCCATCGCCCAAGCCTTTCTCTCGCCGACACGTACCGGGAACTTCGGTGACTCTCTCGCGAATTGGGCGGGTGCCGAGAAGGACATGGCCGAGAAGCAACGTCAGCTCGAAATGGAGAAGTTCGGTACGGGTCTCGGTCTCGATCAACGCGAGGAAGGGGTTGATCAGAACCTCTTAAATGCGAAGCTGCGACTTCAAGAGTTGCACGAAGCTCAACAGGGGGCGCTGGCTAAGGGAGCGCTCGGCGTGCTCGCGCGCCCCGATGCAGCGGCGAACGCCTCGTGGCAGCTTAAAACCATTCCTCTTTCGGGCAACCGAAAACAGAATGTACTGTTTAACCCGAAGAGCCACCAGACGATCCCCCAGGGAGAGCCGTTCTCCGATCTCGGCGCGGCCGATCCGGTAATGGCTCAGCAGATTGCGGATTACAAGTTGCCCCCTATTACCGGATATGCACTGACTCGGCCGGGGAGCACGGGACCGGCTACGATGGACCTTGTAATGCAGAACAACCCGAATTACGATGCGACAATTTATCCTCAGATTCAGCGCACCCGTAATGATTTCTCGGCGGGCAAGGATGCGACGAAGATGGGGTCCCTGGAGCGAGCAATTCTTCACATGCATACGCTCGACAGTGCGGTAGACGCACTGCATAATGGGGACGTGACGAAGCTAAATCAGCTCGGGAACTACCTCGGGCTGAACGTAACCGGTCAGTCGGCGCCGGCGGTATTCCATGCCATTCAAGGTATCGTCGCTTCCGAACTCTCAAGCGCGGTCCTCGCGACGAGTGGTGTAACGGAACGTCAAGCGAACGAGCAGCGGATCAATTCCGACTTTGCGAAGCCCGTTACGCATGACGTCTTAAACTGGTATAGGAAGCTCCTCAGCGCTCAATTCGATACGCTTAAGGACCAGTACGAGGCTGGAGTAGGACTCGCGAACTTCGATGAAGGCACCGATGCCTATACTCGTCACAAGAAGATGGCCGATAGAGAGTTCTATGCGCATATCAAGCAGCCTTACGTTCGCTCGATCCTAACACCCGCACCGGCTCAGGCCGTTTCTGATCTTAGTAACCCGGCGCTGCTAAAGGCACACCCCGACCTACCGGAACAGTTTAAGGCGGCGTATGGGTATCTGCCCTCGGAGATTCAGTAATGGGTGATCCTACCAACTATTTTGTAAACAAGTACGGCGATCCGAGTGAGCCGGCGCAGGCTCAGGCGGTTACCCCCCCAACCTCGACCACTCCGGTCCCGGCAGTCACGAAGGATTCGACCGCACTGCATACCGCTGAGCTACTCGGCGCCGGAGCCGTAGGGGCTGGGGCTGCGGCTCTAATCGGGCGCCGTTACCCGATCCTTGGCGATGCTCTCGGGCGGCTACGGTCCTTTATCGCTGACCACCCCGTAATCGGCTCTGCGACGGCCGGGGGGGTCGCAGGAGGGGCCGCAGCGACCCCGCACGCGATCTCTAGCGGGCATCCGGAGGAGATTTTGGCGGGGGTCGGCCTCGGCGCCCCGGCAGCGGTCTTTGGCCGGCTCTCCGGGCCTCTCGCGGAGCGTATAGCGACCCTCGGGAGCAAGCCGGCCGATAGGCTAGTAGCCCGGACTGTACTAGAGGACGAGGGGAACGCTAGCGCGGCTTCCGCCCGGCTAAAGGCTCTTGCCCAACAGATGCGGGCGGGTGCGCGCGGCCCAGTTCCTAACCAGGAAACGATCGCAGACGTAATGGGGCCTCGCGGTCAGGCACTCGCGCAGACGGCGCTCGCCCAGCCGGATCTAAAGTCACAGGCTTTCGCCACACAGCTCGGGCAGCGACAAGCCGGAACGGCGGGGCGAGTCGAGGACGCCGTAAACCAAGGGCTCGCGCCGTCGACACCGTTTGGAGCGGAGCAGACGAAGCTCGTACAGGCCCTGAAGACCAACGCGAAGCCTCTCTATCAGCAAGCGTATGCTCAGTTCCCGGCCATCCAATCTCAGGAACTCTTAAACATCCTAAAGACTAAGCCGGGAAAGGCGGCAGCGAAGAAGGCTGCACAGCTAATGCAGATGGATGGACTGCTGCCGGGCAAGCCGGACGTCATGGGTATGGTAAGAAAGCCGTCGCTTCAGTTCCTCGATTACGTCAAGCGAGCCTTAGACGATCAGGTCGGGGGTGCTCGGCGTGCCGGGAATAATAACGAGGCGCGGTTGCTCGGTGGTATGCGCGATCGACTCGTAAACGAGTTAGATACGGCAACTACCCTGCCGACCGGCGGCTCTCCCTATCAGGCCGCTAGGCAGCAATACCAGAGTGATGCGGAAGTCCTCGGCGCCCTAAATGACGGGTTGAATGATTTTAAGAAGCTGACCCCGGAGCAGGTCCGGGCGAAGATCGGGGCAATGTCCTTCTCTGCCCGCGACGCCTATCGCTCTGGGGTTGGCGAATATCTGTTTCGGCAGATCGGTAACGTCAAGCAGGGAAACCCGGCGCTCGCGATAATGGGTACCTCGGATATGAAGGCGAAGCTCGCTGCGATGTTCGATGACCCGAAGAAAGCCCAAGCCTTTATCGCGGGCCTCCAGCGCGAAGCGGATATGTTCTCTCGGACACGCGGGCTGCTCTCCCAGGGACAGCGAGGCGCGCGTATGGCGATACAAGGAGGCCCCGGCGTCGCCGGTACGATCGCTAAGTCAGCGTCACATAGCATCAATCCGAAGCTCGCCGCGATCCGGAGCTTTATCGACGTGCTCGGCGCCCCGAAAATACCGGGCGGACCGGTCTCTGATATAATGCGCCTGCAAGGCCGGCAGGGCGCCGATAAGCTGATGAGCCTCGAAGCGCTCTCGCGACGCATGAACTCGGGCCAAGCGATAGGTCGCAACGTCGGCGCGGCGGGTGCAGTTCTCGGGGGAGCGGGAGCCGGCGCGCTGCCGGGTGCGGTATCTACTCCTAGCCAGTAGAGATGAGTATGCCAAACGCAGGTGAATTCGACGCGGTACTCCAGTACCTAAAGAACAAGCTCCCCCAGCTTGGGTTCTTCTCCACCCTCGACGAGGCCGTTCGCGCGGCTCCGTTCGAGAAGGCCCCGGCACAGCAGTGGCAGAATTACCTAAAGCCCGGCCTAACCGTTACCCGCAACGGCCATCAGTTCCCACTGAAAGCTGAGGAGCTTCGCTATTCCGGTCTGCCAGGTCTGTTAAATGCCTTCGGGTCGGAAGGAACTGATGAGGCTCGAAACAACCTCGCCTCGGTCTTGCATAGCCCGATAGACCCAACCGACATGAGACTCTCGAAGGATGTTCTTCTGGAACACCTGCATCGGAATCGCCCCGGATTTAACATTTACGCCCGCATGCAGGGATCGAATACGCCGAAGGCCGTATCAGCGCGACTGCCAGAGATAAGCGCCCTCGCCGAGTTAGGAGGCAAGCGGACGCGCGGAGGACCCGAATTCGGCGACGCATTCTATCCCGATTGGGCTCATACCCCAGGAGTACCGAATAGTTACGAAGAGAATATAACCACTTCGAAGGATTTCGGAACATTTCCCTCTCACTTCTCTCCACGCGATCTCTCGTGGTCTCGGACGACCAGGCATTATGTCGATCCCGTAACTCAGGCCAGCGGGGCAGCCTACCTCTCGGATGCCGAGAAGGCGACTAGTCCGACAGCCCGATTGGTAGAAGAGATTCAATCCGACAGACATCAGGCTGCGGCGGAGAAGATCAAACAGTTTCCTCAGGATGTTCTCTCTCACCTTACTCCCGAGCAGCAGAGGCGGTTACAATCTGACCAGACGTTCCTTAACCAACCGGGTATGGCCGAGCACACGGTCGAAGTGCGCCGTGGATATCGTACTCCGGAGGAAGAACAGGCTCTTCAGGACTTCTCACAACCGCGTTCGGCTATTCCTCGCCTAGAGCAGATTTCCAAAAAACCTCCCGATACCCCGTTTAAGGACCCGGCCGACTACGGTTTGCTGGAACTAAAGAAACAACTTCTTAACTCTATCCAGCAGGGTGACCGTTATCTCGCGTTGATCGATCCTCAATCCCAGATAGACAGGTACGGGACGGAAGAGGGCCGCGATGCCGGTATG
>Ga0134128_10000370_pt1 | contig 63040 bp, 48 predicted proteins | sample KB31754_FD_96462 | JGI IMG/M metagenome (GOLD analysis project Ga0134128, IMG submission 96462) | Terrestrial soil microbial communities with excess Nitrogen fertilizer from Kellogg Biological Station, Michigan, USA - KB3-175-4 | ecosystem: Environmental > Terrestrial > Soil > Unclassified ... | reverse complement strand
GCTCGACAAGAAACTTATGTTCGTCATTTTCAGCGTGTTTTACATCCTGATCGCTGCGGCGATGATCGTGCTGATCCTGCTGCAGAACGGAGCAGGGGCAGACGCCGGCTCCGGTTTTGGCGGTGGCGCCTCGGCCACCGTGTTCGGCGCGCGCGGTTCCTCGACCTTCCTGACCCGCGCCACCGGCGTGCTGGCCGGGCTGTTCTTCCTGCTCAGCCTGGGCATGGGGATCTACCTGCATGGCCATGGTGTGCCGCAAACCAGCGGCGGTGGCCTTGGCGTGATGGCCGGGGCGGCGGAAAAGCCGACACCCGCGAAGGCGACACCCGCTGCCACGGGGGGCTCGGAAGTGCCCTCGGCCACGCCGGCCGGTGCCGGCAAGGCTGTCCCGGCAGCGACACCGGCGGCAACCACCAACAGCGCTCCGGCCCAGAGCCAGGGCGATGTGCCGGCACCGACCCCGCCGGCGACGAAGAAGCACTGAAGCAACACACCTGCCCAGGTGGCGGAACTGGTAGACGCACTACCTTGAGGTGGTAGCGACGCAAGTCGTAGGGGTTCGAGTCCCCTCTTGGGCACCATTTGATAGTTTTAGGACGTCCAACGAAGTCCAAAAAACACACTGAAACCCGCATAACAGCGGGTTTTTTTGTACCTGAAGCGTCCATTACTGTCCCATGCGGTCCTATTGCAACCAGTGAGTAACGTGAGTAAGTTTGCGAGTAGCCAAGGTCCGTCCTTCCTTACTCACCGCGGTGTTACTCACATGTTGACCGATATCAAGCTGCGTGCCCTGCGACCCCGGGACGGGCTGTATCGCGTTGCTGACCGAGACGGGCTGGCGATCGAGGTACCGGTCAGTGGCGCCCTGCGCTGGCGCTATCGCTACCGGTTCGCCGGCAAGGCCAAGATGCTGAGTCTGGGCACATACCCCGCTATTTCACTTGCGCAGGCACGGCAGCGCCGTGATGCAGCCAGGGCCTTGCTGGCCCAGGACATTGATCCGAGTGTCGATCGCCAAGCCGCTAAGCAAGCCAGGGTGGAGGTCCAGGCTCCAGTGATGACCTTCCAGCAGGTCGCTCGGCAGTGGATGGAGCGTCAGGAGGTCGCGGAAATTACAGCCAACAAGTCGCGCTGGATCTTCGAGTCGTTCCTGTTCCCTGACCTCGGAGGCAGGCCGGTAGGAGAGATCACTGCGAGGGAACTGCTCGATGTGCTGCGCAAGGTCGAGGCCACCGGCATGCTGGAAACCGCCAAGCGGGCCAAGATCAAGGCGGGACAGGTGTTTCGTTTCGCCGTCCTCGAAGGCATGGTCGATAACGATCCCACGACCAGCTTGCGTGGCGCATTGAAGTCACCCAAGGTCAAGCACCACGCCGCAGTCGTCGATCCGGCCAAGGTCGGAGAGCTGTTGCGCGCTATCGATGGTTTCAGCGGCCAGTACGTGACCCTGTGCGCACTCAAGCTTGCGCCGATGCTATTTGTCCGGCCCGGTGAGTTGCGCCAAGCTGAATGGTCCGAGTTCGACCTGGATGTCGCCATGTGGCGCATCCCGGCGGTGCGCATGAAGATGAAGACAGCCCATCTGGTGCCACTTTCGACCCAAGTGGTGACGATCCTGCGTGAACTGCAAACCTTCACGGGTACTGGTCGGTATGTCTTCCCCGGCCTACGGACTGCCAGTCGACCGATGAGCGAAAACGCCATCAACGCCGCGTTGCGTCGCCTGGGCTATTCGGGCGAGGAGATGACTGGGCATGGGTTTCGCAGCATGGCGGCAACGCGCTTGAACGAGATGGGTTGGAACGCGGATGCGATCGAGCGTCAGCTGGCCCATTCGGAATCGAACAAGGTGCGCGAGGCCTACACCCATGCCGCGCAATACCTCGATGAACGCAAACGCATGATGCAGGCATGGGCCGACTATCTGGATGGCTTGCGTACCAGCGCCAAGGTTATTGCGATCGATCGCAAGGTCGGTTGAGCGGTAGCATCACCGCAGCGGATGCACCGGAAGTCTGATGTCCGCAAAGCGTTGATGTCCTCCGGAACATCGGACTCCATATTTTCCCTCTTGCGGATTGCGCTGGTGTGGGCAAGGTTGGCTGCGCGGTCGGCCGGCGCAAGGGGCAAGCCCTCGTCCACTGCGTTCCCGCCTTCCAGCGTCGGCTTGCCGACGCTTCCCGGTGCTGCCGGCCTTTTCCCGCTTCGCCACCCGGTGCCCACGGCGCAATCCCGCGCCGGGGAGAAGGCACATGGGCATCACGCGCGACGTTCTCGGGCACTACATGATCGACGGGCCGCAGACGGAGAGCGACATCCTGGAAGCGGCCGAGGACATCCTGCGCCGCCGGCTGGAACGGCTGGGCAGCGTCGGTAATCCCAAGGACAGCGCCGACTTCCTGCGCATGCGGATAGGCGCCCTGAAGCACGAGGAGTTCCACGTCGTCTGGCTCGACAATCGCCATCGCATTCTCGCGGTGGAGAAGCTCTTCCGCGGCACGATCGACGGTGCTTCAGTGCATCCGCGCGAGGTGATCCGCTCGGCACTGCAGCACAATGCCGCGGCGTGCATCTTCGCGCACAACCATCCCTCGGGCGTGGCCGAACCGTCCACCGCCGATCGCGCCATCACCAAGGAACTAGAAGACGGGCTCCAGTACATCGGCGTGCGGGTGCTGGACCATATCGTGGTGAGCGCAGGCGAATGTGTGAGCATGGCGGCAAGGGGGCTCCTATGAGTCCTCGCGACTGGATTGCTGAACCGGGCGTGTTCTAGATCAATCGAATCGGGAACGCTCCTCGTCAATCTCCTCTTGCTCGATGCGCTTATCTAGGTACTCGATCTCGCTTTCGATCCACTGTGTGACTTCGATCTCGAAGCCAGCCACCAACCACTGACGAAATTTGTCCCGTTTTCGCTTCAGGTAGGCACTTGTTGGACCGCTCCATCCGCCGGAGTGAAAAGTGGCGCTGATGCCATTTCGAACTCCCTTGAATTGTCCATATCTCTGCAACAATTCCCGAGTCAGTTGACCGCCTTGATCGTCGTCAAGTGTTCCAAGCGCGGCATGAGCCATTAGCATGGCTCTGGACTCGGGATCCTGTTCGATCCATGCGAGGATTTCCGAGAGTGGAAGATCTGCAATCGCCCCTTTTGGAATTTTTTCATCGAAAGTGTGTAGATCGCCCTTGAGCCAGCTCAGAATGTCACCTCGCCATTTGGGAAGCGTTTCTTCGAAATGCCTCTTCACAAGAGCCCAGGCACCGTTCGGATCGACTCGGACGAGTTCATCCGCCAATGGTTTTGCATAAGTGTCATAGCTCAGCTCGTACGTTTTCCCCATGTGGGTGAGCAGGGCATCCAGCAAGGGGAGTGCACGACTCAGGTCCCACTTGATCAATTTCAAGCAGACATTCTTCCAATGGTAACCACGCATGACGTCCCGGCCTTTCTCGCTAGGGACAGACTCCGACACGATCCGGAATACGAAGTCCGAAGTGAAGGGCGAGGAACCATTGAACGGAATGGAGTCCAGTAACTCGATCAGTAGAAGCAGCGTCTCCTGGGTGTTGCATTCGGCCAATAGGCCAAGTAGGCGTCGAATCCTTTCCGGAGGGACCGATTCGATCACCTTGCCGTACCGGAGTATTCCGAAAAGCAGCGGGTCTACCCATCGTTTTTGCAGTGCATTCAGGCATCGCTCGAACAGCTCATCGTCATAGGCCGCATAAAGTGCGATGGTAACTCCAAGCCCCGCCGTGGTCTCCGCGTCCAGAAGGCTACGAACCGTGGAGAGATAGAGCGTTGGATTGCATGTCAGTACGCCTGACAGGTAGCCGAGCAGGCACGTTTGGTGCCTCGTCTCCAGCGTCACTTGGACGAGAACTGGCAGCAGTGCTCGCGGCGTATCAGCAGATGCCAGCTGTGCTCCGAAATGCCATAGGGCAGGTGCATTTGACGTAGGAGCGAGGAGATGCCGAATCTGGTTCAGTGTCTCCGGATGCCTCGCGATGCGATGAGCCAATGCCGTGACGAGCGCCTTGGCGCGGTTCTTGGGTTTATCGGCACTTTGGCGGAAATCCTCATCCCATTCCTGCCAGCTCACATCGATGACGTAGCGACGGAATCTGCTTGCGAGATCTTGCTTCGTGTAGTGGCGTTCGAGATCCCGAAGGCGTTTTGCAATCTCGGGATGCTTGCCGTCGTTCTCGTACGCCTGCCAATGCGAGAAGAAGCCATTCAGCTTTTCCGGCAGCATGGCCTTGTCGTCGACAAGCACGTTCAGCACCTGGAACGCCAATTCGGTACAGGATGGCGTGCAGACCTGCTGCTCCACGGCGTTCAGCAAGGTTTGGCAAACTTCGGTGCGTAGGGCAGGCGGCCAGTTCTGCGTTTCATCGACGAGCGTTTGGAAATACGCGAACTGGGCCTGCCACCAGTCACCGTAGGTTTCGGGTATCCAGAGCTTGGCTCGTTCCCGCAGCCCTTGGTATTCCGGCCCAACCATACGCATGCCCAAACCACGACTATCGAGCGCAGCGTCCATGGCCTTGAGCGCGAGACGGCGTTCCGCGTCCCTGGGAGTACGGAGAAGCTTCAGCATGGCTGGCAGTCGGGCTTCGGGCGACGCTTCCGTGGCAGCGGCTTCGGGGCCGATACGAAACAGCCCCATCAAGGTGCCCGTCGAGTTGTTGGAGTGATCGGAACATTCGTTGACCGCGAGTCGGGCTAGCAGACGGATGGCTCGTATCGTCAGGGACGGCCAGACTGCGATCTTTTCCAGCGCCCAGACAAGACTCTGCCGATTCTTTGTGTAGTCGAGGAATTCCTGATCCGTCCATTGGCCGATCGTCGCTTCGAGGAGCTTAAGCACGGCGGCCGGATTGGCCTCGGCGAGGGTGGAGAGAAATCGGGAGCCTTTATCTGACGTTAGCGTGGCACGTTCGGAAAATATGCCATCTGGCTTGAGGATGTCATCGATGACATGGGTGGTTGCGGCATCTCCGGCAAATTTGAACATGCCCATGAACCATGCATGCAGTGATTCGGGCATGGCATTGAAAGTTTGTAAGAAGTCGAACCCGCGTCCGTAGTGTTCCCAGAACTGCTTCCACAAGTAGATGTGAAGCGCCTTGGGCACGAAGAAGAGTGTCCGGCTTCCTTGCAATACCCTCCGGGCACGAAGGTTCTGGACGATCTCCTGGAATCGCGCCCATCCAATGGTCGGATCCACTTTTCGAATCAGTTCGGCGATGTATACCGCCTCGTCACCCACCGGAGATTCGTAGCCGAATCGGCTGAACAAGGCCAGGTGCTGGGTGACGCAATCAATCTGCCTTGCCGAGCTTTCGTCGCGGCGGCCATACCCATGCAGGAACCTCGCCCAGATGGGTACCGTCGAGGGTGGTTTCAGGATGTCATCCGGGTTCGCGCGCAGGTTGTCGGCGACCGCCTGGGCTACTCGTGGAGAACCCTCGCAGATTGCGACCCAGCGATCGAGTTCGTGTGATTCGCCGACTTGACTGGCAAGTATCTTTCTTATGGTTTCGTCGGGCAGGCGGGGGACGGCAAGTCGATCAATGTCCTCGTCATGGGTTTCGTCCCTGCCGTGATCCAGCGACACGATCTTCAAGCTGCCGCAACGTGACTTCAGGTGGCGCCAGATGTCGGCCAGCTCGGATTCCGGAAGTTCGTCGATGACCAGCACGAGCGGCTTGTCGCGACCGGATTTAAGCAGCTGGCGAAAAAGCTTCGACTGTCCGAACTGCGAACCGTGCGGTACGTAAAGTACGGAGGGTGCGAGACTGGGATCTTTGACGGACTCCAGCACAATGCGCGTCTTCCCGAGGCCCGGCTCTCCGAGAACACGGATATGCTTGCTGTCACCTGCCAGTCCCGCACGAATCCGGTCGATTATCTGGGACTGCTCCGGGGATGCCTCGAAGGGGTTGGCCATGTGCGCGTCGCGTTGCCAGTCATCGAGAACCCAGGCCTCCTGAATGGGGTCAGTCATCAACAGGGACGCGACTCCCGGATAACGTTCTGCAAATTCTGCGATCTGACTTGCGCCGAGAACCTCGACCTGTTTTTCGTCTATCTCAAATCCTACTTCGACGAGGACTGCAGCAATCTGATCTCGTGAATCGCTGCGCTGTTTCGGTGTTAGGTCATGGCCCGTGCAGAGCAGCGTATAGCGCCCTTGCCGACGAAAAAGGCGATCCACCTCGGAATACAGCTTCCCCTTGCTGTCCAGCAGCTCGCCGCGGATCGCACCTGTCGTCCAGGGTTTGAACCCTGTTCCCGATTTGATCTGGAACCCCGTGAGTCCGGACCGAAAAATGCCGTCTGTCGGAACGACATGCCCCGGTGGTGAGTTGATTTCCGCATCAATGCCACCGTCCGCCACGGTGAGACGATCGGAGATCGTCAATGCCGTCGGACTTGTTTTGGCGTAGCCGCACTCCGCCCGAAGGATTGCGCGCATGACGAATACGGCATGCTCGGGAGTCAGGGTTATGACCGAGGAAATTGGAACGTCCCAAAGACTTTTCATGCGGATGCAATCCAGCAGGGTGCTTTATTGGATTACCTGGACGCCTTCCTGGTCACTTTCTTAGCGATCTCTTTCTTGGCGGCCTTCTTCGCCGGAGTCTTTTTCGTAGCTGTCCTGGTGATCAGTAGCGAATCGGCCGTCACACCGAATTTCTTCAGTGCGTGCTGGAACCATGTCGGTTTCTTGCCGTGGCCGGTCCAAGTCTGGGAAGGGTCGGCCGGATTGCGGTATTTGGGGATGCCCGCGCCGGCACGCTTGCCGCGTTTGCCGCCGCGCCCTGCGTAGACTTCGGAGAGCTGCAGGCCTTCGGCCTTGAGCAGCGCGTCGATTTTGGCCTTGACGCTCTGGATATGTTCCGCGCGTGCGGACTCCATTTTGGATTGAGCCTGGGCGATCAGGGTCTGCAGTTCTTTCGGTGACAGTCCGTCGAGTTTGACAGCCATGGAAGCTCCTCTGTTTGGATAGGTGGCATCCCGAAGATTACCAGCGGAAGGGAAGAGGGCTCGTGCGTCGCCCTTCGGGCCGGGTACCGGGTGCTGTGCACGCGCACTGCGTTGCGCCCGTTCCGGCCTGGCTTCCTGACGTCTTCGGCAACCTGGAGTTGCCTGCGCGCGCTGCTTGCCGGACCTGCATCGACGTCGTTCCGAAGTTGCCGCTGGCGCGGCATTCTTCCGGGCGGGGCATGTTCCGTTGCACCACGATCATCGCTGCATCGGTAGTCGATGGGCGGGATGCTTGCCATCGGGAACGCCATGCCTGATACCGTCGTGTCGAGGCCACATGTCACGGGTGCACGGAGCGTTGCAGCGATCGGCAGAGGCAGGCAGTGACGCATGCTCATCTACTCCGGTCGGGTGCGGTTGCTGATGCGAGCGACGGTAGCTCGCCTCGTCTCCGCGCAACCCGCAAGGGGTGCTCCACGATGTTCCGCCCTGCGTTCCTCACTCGCGTTCGTCGCTCCGGTGCTGCCGAGCCTGTCCGGCGCGCGGCCCTGGGCTCGCGCAACCGCGCAGAACCCAACCGGAGACATCATCATGAGCAAGAACAGCAAGCCTGCCCCGAAGACCGCCGACCGCTACGACGCCTTCACCGTGCGTGAGTACCAGGTGGCCGGCGAAACACGCCACGACTGGACGAAGATCGGCGTGGCATTCCCGAACAGCGATGGCAAGGGCTTCCGCCTCTCGCTGAACGCGCTGCCGCTCGACGGTGTGATCGTGGTGCGACTCTACGAGCCGAAGGAGCAGCCGGCGGAATGATTCGCCGGCACCGGGCCGGCCCTTTGGGGGCCGGCTTGGGTTTGTTTGCGATCTATTTCGACAGGCGGGTATACCAGAGACCCGGGTGCCAGGGTGGCTTGCCCGCCTCGTCCGGTGCCGCGGCTTCCGGACGCGGAAAAGCGGGCCCTTTCTTCGCCAGCGGCTCCTCTTCGCCCGGATCATCGACGACTTTCAGAAATGCCCTTGAACGCACCGGATCGATCCGTTCGGCCTGGGCCAGTGCCCACGCGGCCCAGGCCTCCACCTGCACGGGTGGCACGGGTTCCGGCGAGGCCGCGTTCGCAGCGGTCACCGTCTCCACGTAGGCACGCAGGTCATTGGCCATCCGCAAGGCCATGGCGTCTTCCAGCAGGCGTTTGATTCGCGCCTGCTCCAAGCGCCGGCGACGCTCGCGTTCTTTCCGGAGGGCTTCCTCCTTCTCCTTGCGTGCCCTCTCGATCAGATCGGCCTTGTGTTGTACACGCCATGCATGGTGATGAAGCTCGGACAATCGCACCTGCATTTCGCCGGCTACGACCAGTCCGACGACGATGTCCTGCAGCGACTGCTCGATAGGGGTCTCCGGCGTGTCCTCCCAGGCCAGGCGCAGTCCGTCGACGACATTCGTCGTCCAGGGAATCGTCAGGCACAGCGCATCCGACGTCGGGCGTCGCGGTTCCGATGTCGACCGCCAGCCGTCTCGCTGCTGACCCGGACGGTCCAGATGAAACGTGATCCGGGTTCCGCCGATCTGGACAAGGATGTCGGCGGGATTCTTCCCCGGCATGGACGGCGCCATGCCCAGACGGGCCATGGCCATGAAGATGGCATTGAGAATGCGTAGCCGCCGTTGCTCGTAAGGCGAGCTGAAATAGGGCTGGTCAACTAGCGAGGGGTAGGTGGCGGCTCTCCATGATTGCAGGCGAGCGGCATCTGCCTCGAGCAGCCGCGCGATGACGCGGTGCGGTTGCTTGAGCGAGCGGAGTGGAGGCACCTTGCCCACCAGCTTGGTCACCCGGGCAGTAAGGTCTATTAGCGATTCGGGGAACGTCGGTAGGGGCGGGATATCCTCCACCATCAAGGCGTCTTCTTCCTCTTTGCGCCGCTGCCATTCGCTTCGGCCGAGCATGATGGTTTCGCCCATGCCGATGCCACGCGGTGGCAGCGCCGGCACGACGGCCGGTTGTCCTGCCTTGCGCTTTGCCCAATACCCGCGCCCTGGCAGAGGTAGGCCGTACCGCTTGCAGGTCTTCCCGAGCGCGACGTCCGACATCTCGAACCGGCGCGCGAGACTGGTGATCGGTTCGGACCACACCAAGTCGAAGAGTTGCTGGCGCGAGAAATGGTGTTCCATCGGGGGGCCCCTGCAGATGGATGCTGCGACGGGCGCAGCGGTCTGCCGCTAGTTCATCACGAATCGATGGAGGATTCTTTGCAGAAAGCCTCAAGCCGTACGTGCTCTAGCCTTGGAATCAGGCGCGCCGAGCTTCCACCAGAAGCGCCAGTTCGCGTTGGACTTGCGCCAGCAGCCGATCCACATTCGCTGTCCGGTCACCGGCATACGCCAGTGTCAGCAGCGTCAATGGATGGATCGCCATCACCTCGCACAGCTCGGTGAGCTTGCTCAGTGTCGGGCTTTTCAAGCCGCGTTCCAGCGTGCTCAGGTAGGTGCGGCTCGACACGTCCGAGAACGCTTCCTGGCTCAGGCCGCGCGCTTTCCGCACGGTCTTGATCGCCGTTGCCAAGGAGTTTTTCGCTGCCATCCCGGGGAATCCCGCAAATACCAGGATGACAGCCGATGGAATCCTATAGGACTACAATCTATAGTGTTCATTTGAAGCCGTTCTGCCTTTGACGGAATGCCGGATAGCCGTTTCTTTGCCCGAGCGTGCCAGTGGATTGCCAGCTTTTTCTTCGGCTGGCCACCACCCGAATTCGCCCTGCGGTGGACAGCATCGCAAGCTTGGCGCACGCCGCTCGCCGTCAATCCCGGTCCGTTACCAGATCAGGCGGGGTATGACGGCCGCGCTCTTGGCGCGCGCCCCGGGTCGCCTCGCTCCGCCGTGTAGCGAACCCATTCGAGGAAACGATCATGACAATCCTCATCACCGACGAACAACGCGCGAAACTGGTCGCCAACGCCCATGCGCACGTCGAAGCCCCGGACCTTGATCCGCCGCCAGTGGTCAAGCTGTTTACGCCGGATGCGCATGCAACCTGGCTGCTCACGGAACTCGATCCCGAAGATGGCGATACGGCTTTCGGCCTGTGCGATCTGGGGCTCGGCATGCCGGAACTGGGTCTGGTGCGTTTGTCCGAGCTGGCCTCCGTACGTGGCCCAATGGACCTGCCGATCGCGCGCGACCTGTATTTCGTCGCGCGACGGCCACTGTCCGAATACGCGTGCCTCGCGCGTGCCAATGGTTCGATCACCGATTGATCGAAGCCGATGGTCCGGTGGGCGGTGGTCGCGCTGTTCCAGCTTCTCGGCATTCGGTCCTTTCCAGTCTGTATTCGGACGTCAGGCGCATCTATCGGCGGTGTTTCCCGTCGTGGCACTGCGCAGACCAAATCGGAACCCTCATCCGCCTGTCTTTTCTGCATCCTTGCCAATGCGGCGGACGACAGGGTGGCGCGGTCCGCCGTCATGGCTTGCCTAGACGGAGTGCCGCTCTCGGTTGTGCATGGGTCTCGAGCCCGGCGTGCGCTCCGTGTTGCGTCAGAGGTTGCGCACCTCCGAAAGCGTTGCACGCGAACAAGTCATGACGATTGTTTCCTGCCCGACAGGGAAGTTACGTCATGGCTCCTTCGACGACTGCGTGGTGGCACCCGATCGCGGCCTACTTGTACGTACTGCACCTGGACGGCCCGGCGCTGGCATGGGAATACCTGCGCCGCCATCCGGATTATCAACGCGACTGGCGGCGTCACCGCCATCAGGCGACCTGGTTGGCGCATCACTGGGGCCTGCGCCTGCTCGAGGATCCCGCTCGCGATGCCCGCGACGCGACACCCGACTGGGTGCCGGATCCACGGCGCCTGGTGCAGATCCATCCGGCAGCAGATGCCTCCGGCGACGCACTGCCGTTTCGGCTCTGGCGCCTCCCGGGCCACAAGCGCCTGGTTCATGACGGGATCCGCCTGTTCCTTAAGTGCCAGCTTGCCGGTCATGTTCTCCGCGCGGCCCTGTCGCCAACGCTGGAGGACGGCATGCCGTATGCCTACGCGGTCCGCGCCGGCGATCGCCTTCAGGAGCATTGGCGCGCCCTCGGGGCCGAGTTGATTTGGCTCGATGCGGCGCACGCCGTACCGACCGCCGTCGCCAGGAGTCGGCCCGGCGTTACTGCGCTGGGACACTTGCGAGCGCTGCAGGCACTCGACGGCATGCTGGCCGGCGCCTCGCAACGTGAGGTGGCCGAGGTGTGGTTCGGCCGTGCCGTCGTCGCCGCGCAGTGGCACGGCGATAGCGACTTGCGCGGCCAGGTGCGCCGTGCGATCCGACGTGGCCAGTCGTTCATGCGCGGTGGCTACCGACATCTGGTGCATGACGAGGTCAAGGGGCAGGGACGTTTTCGCTGAGCTGGAAAACGTCCCTCCACAGGACGATCACCGATGCCGAGACTGTCTCCATCCGGCGGCGCTGGGTTCGCCAGTTCCCCCATCTGATGGAGGCCGATCCGATGAGACCCGTACCGTTACAACCGATGGCCGCGCCCGTCATGGCACCGCCGCTGACACCACCCATGCCGTCGGCCCGCTACCTGACCAACGACGAGGCCGCCGCCTTCCTGCGGCTGTCCCCGCGCACGCTGGAGAAGCAGCGCGTGATCGGTGGCGGCCCGCGCTTTCGCAAGTTCGGCCGGCGCGTGATGTATGCCATCGCCGACCTCGAGGCCTGGGCCGATGCGCGCAGCTTCGAGACGACCTACGCCCCCGACTATGCCGCGCGCCGTGCCGGTCTTGTTGCCCGTGGACGCTGAGTATTCCTTCGATGGTCGCTCGAGCCGGCGAGCGTGCCCAGCTCGACCTGTTCCGTGCACTGCCGGGCGACATGGCGCCGCGCGATGCCCAGGACCTGATGGCCTATCCGTTCTTCTCGCTGGCCAAGGGCCGGCGCACCACGCCGATCGACTTCCACGTGGGCGGGGTTACGGTGCGGGTGGAAGGCACGGCCGAGCACGGCATCGCCACGATCTGGGATGCGGACATCCTGATCTGGGCGGCCAGCCAGATCGTGGAGGCACGCGATGCCGGCATCCGCACCTCGCGGCGGATGCGGGCCACGCCCTACGAGATCCTGCGCTTCATCGGACGCGGCACGTCGGTGCGCGACTACCGACGCCTGAGGGCGGCGCTGGACCGGTTGCAGTCGACCAGCGTGGCGACGTCGATCCGCGAAATCACCGGGCGACGCCTGCACCGCTTCTCGTGGATCAACGAGTGGAAGGAGCGTGTCGAACCGGACGGCCAACCACAAGGCATCGAGATGATCCTGCCGGACTGGTTCTACGCCGGCGTGATCGAGCAAACGCTGGTGCTGACCATCGACCCGGCATATTTCCGGTTGACCGGTGGCATCGAGCGCTGGTTGTACCGCCTGGTGCGCAAGCATGGCGGCCGCCAACGCCAAGGCTGGCGCTTCGAGCTGCGACACCTGTACCTGAAGTCCGGCAGCCTGGCGCGCTACGCGGACTTCGCGCTGGATATCCGTCGCCTGGCGGCAAGGCAATCACTGCCGGGCTACCTGCTCATGATGCAACGCGATGCCCGCGGCATCGAGTCCCTCGCGTTCCGCCCGGTGCCGTTCGCTGCACGTGCGCGGGTGCGTATCGGTGGATAACGTCGGGACAACCAGTGCGCGGCATCGTGCCATCAGGCGTGGGGTTTGACGTGCCATCGGGCGCAGGGTGTTCGTGCCATCAGGCGCAAGCAAGCGTCACGAATGGCGTAGAGATGCGGACTTCGGATGTTCCTAACGCTTCTAACGTTAACAACCTAACGGTAGTAGCAGCGTCGCGCTCCGGTGGACAACCATCGAAGGCCGCTCGCCCACAACAAGGGCAGGGCAGTCGCTCCCTCGTCCTGCTAGCGCGGTGCCTCGCAGCGGCGCGGCTACTGCCAGCGTTGCCGAATCGCTGCTTGCCGGAGGAGATTCCATGGCCACCTCGCTTCCAATGACATCGGCCGTGCAGCCGACAAATCAGCCCTTGCCATTTCATGCGCTCCCGGGGTTGCCGGCCACCACGCGGCTGACGCGCGTGTCGCTAGCCTTCATCGAGCGGCGTCTCAACCTATACCTGCGCTTCGGCCATCCCGTGCAAAGACTGCGGCAGGATCGCTGGCGCGACTGCGCCTTCTTCCCGCCGGGCGCGCGTCTTGCGCGTGTCCGCTGTGAAACCGGCGAAGGTGGTGCCGTGCGTTTACAACTCCTGGTGCTGCAGGCCTGCAGGCGGACCGAGAACATGCAGCGCATCCCCGGCGTCGAGCCGGGAGCGGCGCTTCTGCTGCACGCCGAGGGCCAGCGACAGGTACACGCCGTGCTGTCGCAAGTCGATGCCGTCGAGACGCTGGGCATCGACCCCGCGGACGTGTCGCCGGCGTACTGGCGCACGTTGCATCGCCGTCTCGACACAGGCATGGCGCTGCCGGCGTACACCACCGGGCAGCATGCCGCCTGGCTCGTCGGCCGCGTGCTGTCGTGACATCGCGCGGACGCTCGCGCGTCGCGCTGTTGCTGCTTGCGATGGCAGGTTTCGCGTTGCTGGCGTGGGCCTCGTTCGTGCGGCCGATGCCACGCGTGATCTACAACGCCTCCGCCAGCGTCCCGGTTGGCTGGTATCGCATCGAACCGATGCGAGTGCCGCATGCCGGCGACATCGTGCTGGTACGCCTGCCAGCAGTGCCGGCCGTGCTGGCGGCACGGCGCGGCTATCTGCCGTCGGGTATTCCGTTGCTCAAGCGCATTGGCGCGAGAGCGCCGCAGAAGATATGCATCCGAGGTGGGATCGTGCGTATCGACGACGCGCCGGTCACCACTACCTTGCAGGTCGATGGGGCAGGGCGACGGCTGATCGCATGGCGGTCGTGCCGGCGACTGCGGCAGGGTGAACTGTTCCTGCTCAGCACCGACAACCCGGCATCGTTCGACAGCCGCTATTTCGGGCCGGTGCCGGTATCCGCCGTGATCGGACGGGCGCAACCGCTACGCGTCGAGGACGCGCGATGAACCGGCTCCGGCGTGTCATGTCGTTGGTCGCCAGCGTGTCATTGCCGGTGCGGACGGTTTGCTTCGAGCGCGGCTTGTTGGCGAAAACGGTGCTGCTCGTTGGCGAGCAGGCACCGTGTCGCGGTGTGCTGCCAGGTCACCGAAGATCCGGGTCAGGGCGAAGGGCAAGAGCGCAGGGCAAGATAAAAGGACGCGGCACGGGTGCGCGTCGAAAGCCTTGTCCGCACATGGGGAAGGGCGGCACGCAGGAGGAGTGGCAGCGTGCCGTATGTGGTGCGAGACCTGCGCTGGTCTCGGGTCCGGCGTGTGCTTTGTTCGCCGGGCTTTACCCTGGTTCGCCGGGTGGCGCGGCATGAACCAGCACGACGACGACCGCTTCCGCGTGCGCCCCGGTGCGCCGAAGAGCCGCTCGCAACGGTTCGTCTCGCAGGTAATCCGGGAAGCCAGCAAGGCCGGCGGCAAGTCGCTGCGAAGGACGGCTGCGCGGCCTGGTGCGCGTCTGGGACGTGGGCATGTCGCGGCGCGCTTCACCGGCCGCACGTTGTCTTCCAATGCGCGTCGCGTGACGATCAAGACCCGGCTGGTGAATCTCAAGCGGGCGGGATCGCGCTCGACGGTGACGCACCTGCGCTACATCGAGCGCGAGGGCGTGGGACGCGAAGGGGAGCCGGGACAGGCGTACGGCCCGGCGGCCGATGAGGCCGACCTGGGTGCCTTCGAGGCGCGCGGTCGAGAGGATCGCCACCAGTTCCGCTTCATCGTCTCGCCCGAGGATGCCGAACAGCTTGATGGCCTGCGTCGCCATACCCGCACGCTGATGCAGCGGATGGAAGCCGACCTGGGTACGCGGTTGGACTGGGTGGCGGTCGATCACTGGAACACCGACAACCCGCACACGCACATCGTCCTGCGCGGCAGAGACGACACCGGCAAGGACCTCGTCATCTCGCGCGACTACATCGCCTACGGCATGCGCGAGCGCGCGGCCGGGCTGGCCACCGAATGGCTGGGGCCACGCACCGAGCGGGAGATCCAGCAGGGCCTCCAGCACGAGGTGACCCGGGAGCGCTGGACCAACCTGGATCGCACGCTGCAACGCGAGGCGCAGGCCGGAACGATCCGGCTTGAACGCCTGCAGCAAGATCATCGTCGCGCGCTGTTGATTGGCCGCCTGCAGCAGCTCCAGCGGATGGGACTGGCCGAGTCGCAGACAACTGGCGAATGGATGCTGCGGCCGGATGTCGAGCCGGTCTTGCGCGCGTTGGGCGAACGCGGCGACATCGTGCGCACGATGCAGCGGGCCATGCGCGGTGTATCGCGCGAGCTGGCGATGTCCGGGCCAAGCAACGATGCTCCATCGATCACCGGGCGCGTGGCGGGCAAGGGGGTGGTCGGCGAGTGGCACGACCACGGTTACCTGGTCGTGGACGGCATCGACGGCAAGGCGCACTACGTCGCATTGCCTGCGAAGGCGGAACTGGCGCACTACCCGCTCGATGGCGTAATCGAGGCGCGAGCTTCAACCGGTTCCCGCGCGGTGGACCGAAACATCGTCGCACGGGCGGTCGATGGCATCTATCGAATCGACCATCATTTGCCCATCGCCGGCGCGCAGGCCAAGCCAGGGCATGAACCGGGCGAGGTCGTCCAGGCCCACGTTCGCCGACTGGAAGCCTTGCGCCGGGCAGGTGTCGTGGAACGTGTGGCCGAAGGCGTCTGGCGGGTGCCCGTGGACTTGCCGGACCAGGGCAGGAAATACGATGTCCAGCGGCTGGGTGGTGTGTCGGTCATGCTGCACTCGCACCTGTCGATCGCCAAGCAGGTGCGTACGATCGGCGCGACCTGGCTGGATCGGCAGCTGATCGGTGGTGCTATGGATGTGGGTGACCGGGGTTTCGGCGGCGAGGTGCGCGAAGCGTTGCGGCAGCGGGCGGATTTCCTCGTGGAGCAGGGATTGGCCGAACAGCGAGGACGGCGAGTGATATTGCCTCGCAACCTGCTGGCGACGTTGCGCGAGCGGAACATCACGGCAGCGGCGGAGAACATCGCCAGGGAGAGCGGACTGACGCATCGCCCGGTTATTGACGGTGAGCGGGTCAGCGGTACCTACCGACGCAGTGTACTGCTGGCCAGCGGGCGCTACGCGATGCTTGATGACGGGATAGCGTTCAGTCTGGTGCCATGGAAACCAGCGATTGAACAACGAATCGGACAGACCATGACGGCTGTAGTACAGGGCAGCACTGCGTCTTGGGAATTCGGGCGGCATCGGGACCCCTCGGTTGGTTGACCCCGTGGCATGGCTGCGCCGAAATAAGTGTAGGTGCCGCTGTACAGCTGCCGAACCGAGAAGGGACGTGAAGCCCGACAAACGCTCATTCTGAGCGCGGTGTCCATCACGTACCAAACTGCGCTCAATGGCGTATTCAGGCGTCGGGCGGCACTTTCCTGTCATCCAAGCCAGTGTCCGCCGGCCGGAAGGCTCGCGCCTTGCATAACAACCACCGGGCTGCACTCCGTGCCGGTTGCCGCGTGAATCACGGCATCGTTGCGAAAATTTTCAGGGTGGGCGAGTACCCAAATGGCCCTCTGACGCACACTATGCTTGCGAGGGTCGTATTTTCGTCCCTGACTCTGATGCGTACGTTGGGAGTTGATCGTTGCCATTGCGCGGCACGGGATGTCTCAGGAAGCACGGCTGCCGAATCAGACCGCTGGCAGGACGGGTGTGGCCATGATAAAGCCGGAGCCGCCCTCGCAGCAGGCGCGCAAGTTCGCTGAATCGGCGATCCAAAGCTATCAAGCCGACCTGCACCGCTTCCTGCGCCGCCGTGTGTGGCATGCGCAGGATCTGGACGACGCAGTGCAGGAGGTTTATCTGCGCCTGTTGCGGGTCAAGAACAGCGAACTGGTGCGCAACCCGCTCACCTATCTCTATGGCGTGGCGTCGCATGTGGTGCGCGAGTTCAACGTGGCCAAGCACCACACACGAATGGTGTTCGATTCGGACGCCGCGGATACGATGATGGACAACCCGGAGTTGTCTGGGTCGGTTGAGACAGGTGGGTACCTCGAGCGGCAGGTGAACGAGGCGCTCGTACAGTTGCCGGCCAATCGGCTGGCGGTGTTGCTGCTGGAACGGCGAGACGGCCTGTCGCACGCAGAGATCGCCGAAAAGCTCGGGTTGAGCGTACACACGGTGAAGAAGTACAGCGTGGAATCGCTGGCCCATGTCCGTGCCAGCCTGGAACGTTGAGGAAGGATGAACAGCATGGACACGTATCGTGGATCGCAGCCATGAACATCTATCGCGCATCGCCGAAGGAGCGGGTCGAGCGTGCCTCGCGGGAGGCAGCGGAATGGCTGCATGTCATGCAGGGCAAGCCCGGTGCGGCCGAACGTAAGGCGTTCGCCGACTGGATCGCTTCGTCGCCATTGCATGTACGCGAGTTGCTGCTGGCAAGCATGCTCGATCGCGAATTGTCCAGGCCCGGTGTGCTGGACAGTTTCGATATCGACGCTGTTATCGCCAGGGCCATCGCTGGCGACAAGGTGGTATCCCTGCACGATCGTGCATTGCGTGAGCGCCGCCCTGGACATCACCGTGTGCAACCCCGCTCGTTTGTCCGCCGGGTGCGCGTCGCCAGCGCCGCGGCCGTGGCGTTGCTAGCCGTGGCGAGTTGGTTAGGCGTGCGCCAGTACGCCGGTTCCGGAGTGGACTACGCGACGGCGATCGGTGAGCAACGCTCGATCACGCTTGCTGACGGAACCATCGCTGCGCTGGCACCGGACTCGCGCATTAGCGTGGATTTCTCGTGGGGCGTGCGCAGTGTCACGTTGCGCCAGGGGCAGGCGCAGTTCGACGTGACTCATAATTCGGCGCGACCGTTTCGCGTGTATGCCGGAGCCAACCTGATCCAGGACGTCGGCACCGTCTTCAGCGTGAATCGTCTGCCATCGGGCACTATCGTGGCGGTGACCCACGGTAGCGTGCAGATCACGGCGAGCCATCTCGCCGCGCTGGACGGCGGAGTCAGCGATTGGGTGGCGTCATGGTTGCCAGGCAAGGACGCCGCCATTAAGCGTCCCGGCGCCACGGTTGTAGCGCTGAACCATGGATTGAGCCTGACTGCCGGTGAAGCGGCGCACCTCTCGCGCAGTGGAAAGGCGCTGACGCGCGGCACCACTGACGAGGAAGGCGTGGCACAGGTGAACGCGCGGCGCCTGACTTTCCACAACGATACGTTGGCGGACATCGCGGCCGAGTTCAATCGCTACAACGCCAGGCAGATCGTGATTGAGGGCGACGAGGTGGGGCTGCAGCGCTACAGCGGCGTGTTCGATGTGGACGATGCCCAGTCGTTCCTGCAATTCCTGGATTGCTGCTCCACGCTGGCCGTCGCCAGCGATGGTAATCGCACACTGATCCAGGTGCGATCAGCCGCGCCAACGCGCCGGCAGTAAAGTTTCTCCATGGATCGCCGCAACGTCGGGCGACCGGCGTTGCGGCCGCATGTCGCGCGGCTAGGCTTCTCGATACCTATCCCAGAACAAACCAATCCTGTTCCGGAAAATTATTTCCCGACGCCAAGTACCCTTTTTTGCTTGGGCAAGACACTAGTGTGACAGGGGACCGCGATCCGCGGATTTCAGTTTGTCAACCGGTGACATCGCAAAGGGGAAAAGCATGGGGTTGATTCGAGTATCTCGTCCAACGGTTCTGGCGCAGGCAGTCGCCATCGCCCTGGTAGTTTGCGGCAGCGCGACGGCACGGCCACAGCAAAAGGTGGACGCGCGAACCGCGGCGGTCGCGGACGCGCACGTGGTGACGGTGAAGATCGCCGCGCAACCGCTCGAATCAGCACTCGATGCGTTCGCCGCGCAAACGGGGTTGCAGGTGGTTTACCCCAGCGTCGGTCAGATGCGCGACCTGCAGTCGCCAGGTTTCGTGGGCACGCTGCGGGCGGACGAAATCCTGAGTCGCCTGCTGGCGCCGGCAGGGCTGGGTTTCGAATTCGTCAACAGCCATACAATTGCCGTGCGTGCACGCACAGCGGCCGCGCCGGCCAGCGTTGCGACTGCAGCACCGCAGCCGCGACGCGCAGCAAAGAAGATCGTGACCGCGCCGGCACCGGCTGCGGCCGACGCCAAGTCGACCACCACGCTGGACACGGTCAAGGTCCTCGGTACCAACCTGCGCGACATCAGCGTGGCGGCACCGGTGCAGGTCATTGACGCCGAAATGATCGAAGAGCGCGGCTACTCCTCGATCGAGGACGTGCTGCGCCATCTTCCGCAGAACTTCAGCAGCACGAGTTCGGCCGCCACCGCGCTGGGCGAAACGGAATACGGCAACACGCATTCAAACACGTCAACACTGGGCAGTAGCGCGATCAACCTGCTCGGCCTGGGTAGCCGCTCTACCCTGGTACTGGTCGACGGCCAGCGTCGTACCGGCTCGGCGCAGGCGCAGGGCGACTTCACCGACATCTCCTCGATCCCATTGGCGCAGATCGAACGCATCGAGGTGCTGGGGGCTGGTGCCAGTGCCATCTACGGTGCCGATGCGGTGGGTGGCGTGGTCAACATCGTGCTGAAGAAATCCTACGAAGGCACAGTGGTGCAGGCCCGCCACGAATACTCCGCCAGCGGTGCCGACGTCAGCCGGGTGGATCTGGCGCATACCTTCGGCTGGACCAACGGCCGGCTGACCGCATCCGCGGAGTTCCGAAAGTCCGACCCGCCCAACATCCGTCGCTACATCCACGTCGGCCCCGCCGGCATCGGCGACTTCAGCGACATAGGCGGGGTCAACGAGCGTACGCCCAACCTGGGACAGCCGGGTGTCGTCTTTCAATCCATCAACGGCGGCTTTCCCGGCTTCCCCTTCTATCCCATGAAAGGCGCGCCGCTGGGCGTTATCCCGAGCGGACAGAATGGTACTGCGCTGCAGCCCTCCGAGTTGCTTCCCTACAACGCTGCTACCGCACCATCGATCTATCCGGTTGCCCGCATCGGCCCGCAGATCAAGAGTCCTTCATTGCGCCTGAGCGGTGAACAAACGTTCGGCAACGACCTCAAGCTCTCGTACGGGGTTGGCTACGCCCGGCAAAGGGATACAGAATACTGGCATCCGACCCCGTCGAATTTCGGCTTCCTTGTGGGTCCGTTGTTGACCTACGTACCAGCCAGCAATCCGTACAACCACTTCGGCCAGGACGTGCTGGTGGGCTACTCGTATGCCCGCGAGTTCGCCGGCATGACGTTGTCCAAGGAGCAGAAACAGGCCAACACCGATTACAACGTGGGATTGTCGGGCAAGCTGCCGTTCGTCAAGGACTGGACCTTCGACCTGACCTACAACGGCAGCAAGGAGCAAGGGCGCAGCGACTCTCTCGACGACTTTTACGGAGCGTATGGCCCGCAGGGCTATGCCCGCATCCAGCCGGTCGTCGATGGATTGAATGTGTTTGGGGATGGCAACGATCCAGCGGTGGTGGCGTCCAATCGCGCGTTGCTCGAAACGCTCGTGGGAAGCTACGCCAATACGTTCAACTCGTCGGCGAATACGCTGGAGCTGCTGACCCGCGGTGCACTGTTCTCGCTGCCCGCAGGGAAGGTCGAGGCGGCGATCGGCGCGCAGTACGATACCCAGCGCTATCACTACGAGAGCACCTTCGGCGGAGTCAACACGTCGGACAGCAAGCGCGATGACACGGCAGTGTTCGCCGAGATGGGCCTGCCCTTGCTGATGGATTTGCCGTGGGCCAAGAAGCTGACGCTCACCCTGGCGGCGCGACACGGATCGTTCACCCAACGTGGTACCAGCTCGCTGGAGAACTTCGCCTATAACTACGCGGCGAACGCCGATCTGCTCACGCTCGGTGGCTTCGATCTGCAAAAGTTGACGGGAGTGACGGCGCCAGCTACTTCGGCCACGAATTCGGTTACGGCAGGCACGCAGATGCCGGTCAGCCACACGTATGCCAATACCAGCACCCAGGTGGGTCTGGTGTGGGTACCGGCAGGGCCGCTGCGCTTGCGCGCCACCTGGGGGCAGTCCTTCCTGACGCCATCGTCGTCACAGCAATTCGGTCTGGTGCAGGCCAGCGACTGGAGTGAATCGATAGTCCCCAATGGCGGTCAGCTGGCGGCGGGCTACCCGTACGTGGTCCAGCTGACCGGGCCCAATCCCGACCTCAAGCCGCAGATCGCCACGGTCAAGACGATCGGCTTCGACTACATGCCGGGTTTCGCCCCGGGGTTGACTGTATCGGCCACGTACAACGACACCTCGTTCAAGAACTACATCGGCGATCCGCTCAGCAACCTGTCCATCCCGCAGATTTTTTCCAATATCAACAACCTGCCTGCCAGCGTATTCATCAAAGGCAACAACGGCGTGCTGTTGTGGGATGACCGCCAGGTGAACTTCCTTGGGCGCCGCTCGCGCAGCGTCGACACTACCGCCAGTTATTACTTCACGAATGCCCTGGGTGACTGGCATGTGGACTTGAACGCCGTGCGCACGCTGGAGCTTTCGGCCAAAACGCTGCCGGGGCTGCCGGTCACGGACTTCTCCGACAGCGAGTTCGGTCCCAGCAAATGGGTGATGGACCTGGCCTTCGGCTGGGATAACGGCAATACCTTCGCTTCTGCCGGTGCGCACTATTCCTCGGCCCATCGGGTGCTGCAGCCTTTCTCGAGCTTTCCCACCTTCTACAACAACTACGTCCCCAACCCTAATCCGCGGGTACGTTCAGCGTCCTACACCACGATGGATTTCCAGGTCGGCTACCGCTGGACGAAACCGCACAGCTGGCTGAGTGGGGGCACCGTCCGGCTCGGTGTGCAGGACGCGTTCGACCGCGCGTTTCCGTTCGTTGACAACGGCGGTGTTGGCTTCGTTTCCAACCGGGTCGACGTACGCGGCCGTGTCATCTATCTGGATCTGAAGAAAGAGTTCTGAGGCACCGGGCCGGTGCGACCCGCACATTGGGTGCATGGCGCAAACCATCGTTTCCGCCGCAGCGGTATTGAATCCCTTGGAGTTACATCTTTGATGAAAACGTTCCGTTCCCTGTTTCCCGTAGCCCTGGCTGCCACCGTGCTGTTGCTGGCGGCCGTGACAAGCGGCTGCGACAACCACAGCGCCGCACCCACGGCACAGGCCACCACACACGTCCCGTCCGCGGCGGCGGCCACCACAGCGCAAACAGCACCGGCGGCAGCAGGCGCGCCCGAGGCGAGGCAAGGCACATTCACCATCACGGGCACCATGCCCTCCGGGTTGAAGGAAGGGGACGGAGTGACGGTCACGCTGAAGGCCCTCGATCCCAAGGGCAAGGAACACGAGGTGGTGGCCACGACAAAGGCCGAGCACGGCCGCTTCACCTTGACCGGGTCGGTGAGCCAGCCGTTGCCTGGTGCGGTGATATTCAGCCCGCACGTTTACGCAAGGATGATCGTGGAAAGCGGCACGTTCACTGTCGTCAATAACGGGGCGGGCAGCCTGGTGGTGAAGGGCGGCCATTACAACGACCAGGTCTATGGCTACGAGTGGATGCCCGCTTTTGTCGCAGCGAGCAAGGCGGCGAATGCGGTCGATGCCAAGGCCTTCGCCGGCGTGAACGTGTTGGACAAGAAAGCCATGACGGCGGCGCGCAAGGCCACCGAACACGTCTACGACTCTCAGCAGAAAATCGAGCATGACTATGAAAGCAAGATTCTCGATGGCAACGCCGATCCTCTGCTGAAACTGTTCGTGCTGTCGCACAACTCAGACGTGAAGCGCTATGACGATGCCAAGCGTGCCGCGATGTATGCCGAGTACGAACACAGCTTGGGCGCCAAAAATCCGGTCATCCTGCACATGCGCATGGGAGAGGCCATGGTGGCGAAGTCCAAAAAAGCGCAGGCCACCGTCGGCATTGACAAGCCGTACAAGGACGTCGTTGTAGCGGATGTGAGCGGCAAGCAGGTCAAGCTTTCTGACGTGCTGGCGAAGAACAAGCTGGTGCTGCTGGATTTCTGGGCGTCCTGGTGCAGCCCGTGCCGCGGCGAGTTTCCGTTCATGGGCAAGGTCTACAAGGAGTTCCACAAGCAGGGCTTCGAAATCTATGCTGTTTCGATCGACGTCGACCACGGCGAGTGGGTAAAAGCACTGCGCGAGGAAAGTGCTGCAGGCCGGATTCCGTGGATCAACCTGGTCGATCCCGCTGGCTTCGGCGCGAAGTCCGCGGTCGCCTATGGCGTCGATGGCTTGCCGAGCAATTTCCTGATCGCCAGCGACGGCACCATTGTCGGCGTGAACATGCGCGAATGGAATCTCAAGCGGACGGTGCAGGCGCAACTGAAGAAGCTGGCGGGCGGCCATGGTGGCTAAATCACTGCGAGCGTTCTGCTGCGCGCTGACGCTGCTGCTGGCGTCCGCGTTGCCCGCTACCGTGCTGGCGCAGTCGCCGATCGAGGCGTCGCTGGTGTCGACGCAGCGATCGGTGCAGCCGGGCCAGCCGTTCACCGTGGCACTGCGCATGCAGCATCAGCCGCGCTGGCACAGCTTCTGGAAGAACCCTGGCACGGGCCTGGCCACCCAGGTGCAGTGGGACCTTCCCGCAGGCTGGAGCGCCGGGCCGATCCAGTGGCCCACGCCAACACTGCTGCTGGACGCGCAGGGTAATGTCTCCGGCCATGGTTACGTGGGCCTGCTCTATCTGCCGATGACGATGACGCCGCCGGTTGATGCACAGCCTGGCGGGCAGGTCGTGCTGAAGGCGGTCGCGCACTGGCTGATGTGCGATACCGTGTGCGTCCCAGGCAAACAGGACGTGTCGCTGACCCTGCCGGTATCGGCCGATCCGCCCGCGTTCAATGAGGATGTGCGTGCGGCCATCGCGAAGATGCCGATGCCGCACGCAGCCACCGATTGGAAGCTAGCCGCCAGCGTCGATAACCATTCAGTCACCCTGCATGTCGTCGCCCCCGGCCAGGTCGGTGACCTGCACTTCTTCCCGGCAGACAAGTTCATCGCGTACAAGCAGCCGCAAACGGTTGCCAGCCGTGACGATCGCGCGCTGCTGAAGATGGCGCTGGATGCCGACGAACCGATGCCGGACGACGCGCGACTACGCGGCGTGCTGGCCTATATCGATGCACAAGGCGGTTACCAAGGGGTGGATGTGGATGTGCCGTTCGTGTCCGCCGCCGTCGCGGCGCAAGTCAGTGCCGTCGGCTCCGCTGACAACGGGGCGACGCTGACCGGCGGCACGAGCGCCGCGGGCACCGGTGCGGCCAGCAGTCTGTCGATCGGCGTGCTGCTGTTGGCACTGCTCGGCGGCTTGATCCTCAACCTGATGCCGTGCGTGTTTCCCGTGCTGGGCATCAAGGTGATGGGTTTCATCGACCAGGCGGGCAAGGATCGGCGCAAGGTAGCCGCACATGCATGGGCCTTCAGCGCTGGCGTCGTGCTGTCGTTCTGGGCACTGGCTGGCGCGCTGGCGGTGTTGCGTGCGGGCGGTCAGCAGCTCGGCTGGGGTTTCCAGTTGCAATCGGCGCCGTTCGTGTTCGGCCTGGCGGTGGTGATGCTGGCGTTTGCGCTGAACCTAAGCGGCGCGTTCGAGATCGGCATGCGCGCCACGGCGATCGGATCCGGATTGCAGACGCGCGGCGGCATGGCCGGCTCGTTCTTCGCCGGCATTCTCGCCACCGTGGTGGCCACGCCGTGCAGTGCGCCGTTCCTGGCACCTGCACTGGGTGCGGCGCTGGCGCTGCCGACTGCGCAATCGTTCGTGGTGTTCACTTTCATCGCGTTCGGCCTGTCGTTGCCTTACCTGCTGTTGTCGGTGTTCCCGGGATTGATGCGTTTGCTGCCGCGACCGGGTGCGTGGATGGAAACCTTCAAGCAGGCGATGGCGTTTCCTCTGTATGCCACCGTGGGTTATCTGGTCTGGGTGCTGGCCGGACAGGCGACTGAATATGGCCTGCTGAATGCGTTGTTTGCGCTGGCCTTGGCGGCGTTTGCACTGTGGCTGTACGGGCGCTTTAGCAGGCCGGGCTCGGGCAAGGGGCGTCGGCGCTTCGCGCTGGTCTGCGGTTTGCCGTTGTTCGTGCTGGCGCTCGGCCTGGGTTGGCCGCGACCAGCACCCACGGGCCAACTGACTTGGGAAGCCTGGAGTCCCGAGCGGGTGGAGCAACTGCGTCAGGAAGGACGCCCCATCTATGTCGACTTCACCGCGCGCTGGTGTGCCACCTGTCAGGTCAACAAGAAAGTGGTGTTTGGCTCTCCGGCGGTGAAGGCGTATTTCCGCGATCAGCACATCGCCATGCTGGAAGCCGACTGGACCAACAGTGATCCGCGGATTACCGCCGAACTCGCCAAATGGGGGCGCAGTGCCGTGCCGTTCAACCTTGTATATCCCGCCGGGGGCGGTTCCAGTGCGCCATTGGTAATGCCCTCGTTGCTGACACCCCAGCTCGTACTGGATGCCTTTCGCAAGCCTGCCGGTGCACATCCCTGACGCTCGCTCCATTTCATACCGAGGAAGCATTGACAATGAAGTTGAACAAACTCAAACCCCTGACCTGGAGCGTGTTGCTGGGCATGGGATTGCTCGGGGGTGTGGCTCACGCCGATGCCACGACGCCCGCCGCCAGCCAGCAGCAAAATGTGTTGCGTGCCACGCTGAAGAATGGCCTGCGGGTGGTGATCGTGCATGACGCGCTGGCGCCGATGGTGACCACGCAGATCACCTACCTCGCCGGAGGCTACGAAACGCCCAAGGGCTTCCCCGGCACCGCACATGCGCTTGAACACATGATGTTTCGCGACAGCACCGGCATGACGGGTGCGCAGTTGAACGAGATGACTGGCAAGATGGGCGGCGAGAACAACGCCTTCACCACCAATGATGCCACCCAATACTATTTCGTGGCACCGTCGGCGTACCTCGACATTCTGCTGAACATCGAAGCGACGCGGATGAAGGGCTTGCTGCTCACTGACAAAGACTGGGCACTGGAGAAAGGCGCGATCGAACAGGAAGTGTCGCGCGACATCTCCGACCCGGGCTTCCTCGCCTTCGAGAAGGCCGAAGACGCACTGTACGCCGGCACCGGCTACGCGGCCGATTCGCTGGGCACGCGGCCTTCGTTCGACAAGACCACCTCAGTCACGTTGCGCCAGTTCTACCAGGACTGGTACGTGCCGAACAACGCGATCCTCGTGATCGTCGGCGACGTCGATCCGCAGGCCACGCTGGCCAAGGTCACGCGGTTGTTCGGGGCGATTCCCGAACGCGCGACGCCGGCTCGTGCGCCAGTGGTGCTACAGCTCCTCAAGCCGCAGACCATCGCCAGCAGCACGCCTGACGGCACCGGTTCGGTGCAGTTCCTGTATCGCATGCCGGGCCTGCAGGCGAAGGATGCTGCCGCCGCACAGATATTGATGGATGTGCTGGGCAACGCGCGCAGCCCGCTGTCCGAACTGGCCGCACAAGGCAAGGTGCTCAGCGCAGATGCGGGAAGGCAGCCGTTCACTCGCGGCAGTATCGGTGTGATCGAGGCCGGTTTCCCCAAGGGCGGCGACGCGGGCAGGACGCAAACCCAGCTCGACGGCGTAGTCATGCAATTGCTGAAAAACGGCGTATCGGCGGATCTGGTCGATTCGGCCAAGCGCTCCGCACTGAGCCAAGCCGAGTTCAACAAGAACAGTGCCGTGACGCTGGCCGGCGCGTGGTCGCAGGCGCTGGCGTGGCAGGGGCTGGATTCACCCGCGCAGGCGGAAGACCTGATCCGCAAGGTGACGGTGGACGACGTCAATCGCGTTGCTCGCGAGTACATGAAACCTGACGCACGCATCACCGTGGTGCTCACGCCCAGCAAGGACGGCAAGCGGCCCCCCAACAGCAACGGCTTCGGCGGCACCGAATCGTTCGCCAGCAACGACAAGCTCGATGCGCCGCTACCCACCTGGGCAGCCGAGTCGTTGAGCAAGCTGGCGATGCCGCACTGGACGCTCGATCCGGTGACGATGACGCTGGACAACGGCATCCACCTGATTGTGCAACCGGAAGCTATCAGCAAGACCGTCACCGTGGTTGGCCATGTCGACCACGATGCCGGCCTGCAGGAACCGAAAGGGCAGGACGGAGTCGGTCGGCTGCTGTCCTCGTTGTTCGACTACGGCAGCACCAACCTGGATCGCAGTGCGTTCCACAAGGCGCTGGACGCCATCGCAGCCACCGAGAGCGGCGGTACCGACTTCAGGCTGGCCGTGCCGAGCGAGCACTTCGATCGCGGCATGCAGCTGCTGGCTGACAACGAACTGCACCCGGCATTGCCGCAGAGCGGCTTCGACGTGCAGCGCGACATGCTGGCGCGCACGCTCGCCGGCGAGATGCAATCGCCGCAATACAAGATGGTCCGTGCGTTCAAGCACGGCCTATTGCCCGCCGGTGATCCCGGCTTGCGCGAGGCCACGCCAGCCACGCTCAACGCGCTGAACCTGGCCAATGTGAAGGATTATTTCGCCACGACGTACCGGCCGGATCTCGTCACCCTGGTGGTGGTCGGCGATGTGACACCGGCACAGGCGAAAGCGACGGTGGAGAAATACTTCGGTGACTGGAAGGCCAGTGGTCCGAAGCCGGATGTGGTGCCCCAGCCAGTACCGCTCAACCCGGCCAGTTATACCCTCGTCAACAATGCCTACGCTTCGCAGGATCAGGTGTTGATCGGCCAATCGATGCAGCTGAACCTGCACAACCCGGACCGCTACGCGCTCAAACTCGGCAACGACGTGCTTGGCGGCAACGGTTTCGCCTCGCGCCTGATGACGGATGTGCGCGTGAAGCACGGTTATGCCTACGGTGCCGGCTCGGGCATGCAGTTCGAGCGTTCTCGCTCGATCTTCTTCGCGAAGTACGGCAGCGATCCGGGCAAGGTAGCGCCGGTGAATGCGTTGATCCAGAGCAACCTGGACGAAATGCGGAATACCCCGGTGAAGGCAGACGAACTGGCCAATGCGCGGCAATTCGAGATCCGCTCAATCCCGCTGGGCGTATCCAGCGTCGACGGCATCGCCAAGTCGCTGCTGACCTGGGGCTATCAAGGGCAGCCGCTGGACGAGCCGATGGTGGCTGCCAAGCACTATCTCACGCTCACCGCAACGCAGGTGCAGGACGCGTTCAAGAAGTACTTGCAGCCGGAGCACATGATGCAGGTGGTACAGGGACCGACGCCGCCGAAGCATTGATGCGACAACCGCGTAGTGATGTCGCGATGCTGTGCACAACGCGTATCCACCGGCTGAGCTGGATAACCAGGTCAGCCGCGTGGAGAGAAACAAGACTTTTCGTACAAAGCGGATTCACTGACCCTTTGTACCCGAAGAGTGTTTTTAAAATGATATTACAAGGTAACGCTCTCGATTTAACTGTGAAACGAGGCTGAGGCTTACGCTTTGGATTTGCGTCATCTTAGATACTATGTGGCGGTCGCTGAGGAGCTGCATTTTGCTCGTGCGGCAGAACGGTTGCACATTGAGCAGTCGCCATTGTCGCGAGCCATCAAGGATCTGGAGTACGACCTGGACGTGCAGCTGTTGAAGCGCACGACGCGAAGCACCGAACTGACGTGGGCAGGTCAGGTGTTCCTGGATCAGGCACGGTGTGTGTTGGCCATGGTGACGCAAGCCAAGGTTGCAGCAAAGTCAGCTGCGCAGGGGTACCACGGACACCTGCGGATTGCGGTCTCCGACGGCCTTGCACAACCACATCTCACAACATTGTTTGCACGCTGCCGTGATGAAGAACCTGACGTAGAAATCCGTCTTTTCGAGATGCCCTTTGCCCAGCAGCTCAGGGGTCTTCGCCATGACCTGCTCGATGCGGGCTTTGCCTTGGCATCGGATGTGGGTAGCGATCTTGTTGCCAAGCCCGTATGGACGGATCCCGTCGCCGTCGTGGTGCCCGCGCGACATCCGCTGGTGGCGCACAAGCGCATACCGCTAACGGAAGCTCTCAAGTACCCTCTGGTGATGTGTCATCCGGAAGCCGGTTCGGGATGTCACCAGCAGATCGAAGCGATGTTGCGCTCCCATCCGGTCAATCCGACCATCACCGACTACGCCACCAGCCTGGAGCTCATGCTGACCCTGGTGGGAGCGGGCTATGGCATCGGTTTCGCCATTGCGTCGCAGGTTGCCCTGTTCCAGCGGGACGATGTCGTCGTGCGTGCCATGGCCGGTCGTGCGCCGATGCTGGTCACATACCTGCTTTACGCCGATCGCGAGCTTTCCGAGCCATTGCAAAACTTCATGGCACGCACCTCGCTTCCGACCTAACCCATATCGTTTTGCCGAAGGCCTTCAACGGAGAAGCACATGATGAGATTCAGCGTGGCAGCATGGATCGTCCTGTCATTGCTGGCCTGTGGAAGAGGGATGCCCGTGGATTCCGTGGATTCACTGGTGACTCACCCAGACCGGCTCAAGGAGGTCATGCATCAATGCCAGGAGGATCGCGCGAAGACGGGCGAAGTGGAATGCATGCATGCCAGCGAAGCGTTCCGTCGTCGCTTCATGGGCGATGGCAAGGGCAAGTACACCCCACAGCCTCCTGCGAAGTACTGAACGTCCACTGCGTTATTTTGATGAACGTGCCGGATATGCCAGGACGCACTGTCGCATGCTGTCGTACCCCTCGGTTTCCCTCCGCTGGAAATCTTGATTTCCGCATCGTCGTCCTCCTGATAACGGTCTTTGACCGTTCCTGATCCGGCACCGAATCTCCCTGTTGCGGCACGTTATTGCCGTGCGGCATCACAGAGGTGCGGAGGTCGGGATGCAAGGTACGAGCGTGCTATTCGGTCAGGTGCTGACCGTGATCGGCATCGTGGCTGCGGGAATCTGGGCGGCAACCCAGTGGACCGCCGCGCAGCTGGGCTACCAGCCACACCTCGGTGCGCCCTGGTTCGATTGTCTGGGTATTCCTGTCTATCACCCTTGGCGTTTGTTCGAGTGGTGGTACTGGTTCGATGCATATGCGCCGCGACTCTTCCTGAAGGGTGGCGCGATCGCCGCCTCCAGTGGCCTGGCCGCCGCCTTCGTGGCGATCGGCCTGTCGGTGTGGCGCGCGCGGCAGTCCCGGCTGGTCACCACCTACGGTTCGGCCCGTTGGGCTGACATTGCGGATATCCGCAAGGCGGGACTGGCCGGTCCCACCGGTGTGTTCCTGGGACGCAAGGGCGGCGATTACCTGCGCCACGACGGTCCCGAGCACGTCATGGCCTTCGCGCCGACCCGCTCGGGCAAGGGCGTGGGCCTGGTGGTGCCGACGTTGCTCAGCTGGTCCGGCTCGGCGGTGATCCACGACATCAAGGGCGAGAACTGGTCGCTCACCGCCGGCTGGCGCGCACGCTTCTCGCACTGCCTGCTGTTCAATCCCACCGAGGCGCGCTCGGCCGCCTACAACCCGCTGCTGGAAGTGCGGCGAGGCGCGCACGAGGTGCGCGACGTGCAGAACATCGCCGACATCCTGGTCGATCCCGAAGGGGCGCTGGAGCGACGCAACCACTGGGAGAAGACCAGCCACGCGCTGCTGGTCGGCGCGATCCTGCACGTGCTCTATGCCGGTGGCGACAAGACGCTGCGCGGCGTGGCCAATTTCCTGTCCGATCCGGCGTGCCCGTTCGAGGTGACGTTGCACCGGATGATGACCACGCGGCATCTTGGCGAAGCACCGCACCCGGTGGTCGCGTCCGCCGCACGCGAGGTGCTTAACAAGAGCGACAACGAGCGCTCCGGCGTGCTGTCCACCGCGATGAGCTTCCTGGGCCTGTACCGTGATCCGACGGTGGCGGAAGTCACCTCGCGCTGCGACTGGCGCATCGCCGACCTGATTGCCGCCGAGCATCCGGTGTCGCTGTACCTGGTCGTGCCGCCCTCGGACATCAACCGCACCAAGCCGCTGATCCGCTTGATTCTCAATCAGATCGGGCGGCGCCTGACCGAGTCGCTGGATGGTACCGACGGCATCGAGCGCCGGCATCGGCTGCTGCTGATGCTCGACGAGTTCCCGGCCCTGGGCCGGTTGGACTTCTTCGAGAGCGCGCTGGCCTTCATGGCGGGCTACGGCCTGCGTGCGTTCCTGATCGCGCAGTCGCTCAACCAGATCGACAAAGCCTACGGCCAGAACCACTCGATCCTGGACAACTGCCACGTGCGCATCACCTTCGCCACCAACGACGAGCGCACGGCCAAGCGCATCTCCGAGATGCTGGGCACGGCGACCGAGCTGCGTGCGCAGCGCAACTACGCAGGCCATCGGCTCGCGCCGTGGCTCGGCCACCTGATGGTGTCGCGGCAGGAATCCGCACGGCCGCTGCTGACGCCCGGCGAGGTGATCCAGCTGCCGCCGGACGAGGCTGTGGTGATGGTGTCCGGTCATCCACCGATCCGCGCGAGGAAACTGCGCTACTTCCGCGATGCGAATTTCCAGCGTCGCGTGCTCGCGCCGCCGGTGCTGGCGAGCGGCCGCTATGCCGACGTGCCGGCACGTCGGCCCGACGACTGGAGCGGGCTGCCGATGCCCGCCACGCCGGCAGCGCACGCACCCATGGCGATGAGTGCGGAAGCCGTGGCCGATGACGGCGGGTTGCGTCGGCGCCACGAGCTGGTGGACGAAGTGGCGTATGTCCCGTCGCCTGACCGGATGACCGATGACCTGAGGGTGCTCGATGACGACGATGCGTCTCTGCTGCCGGCGCGCGTCGACTCGCGACGGCAGCGCGTGGCCGCGCTCGACCCGGCGGACGGTATCCCGCTATGAGCCGTGCGCGTCTCAATCTCTTCATCGAGCCGGAGCACGCGCGACGTCTCGACCAGCTCGCCGCGATGAAAGGTGTCTCCAAGTCCTCGATCGTCGCGGTGGCGCTGGCCTCGTGGCTGGCACCGGAGGCGGGCGACCAGCGCGGAGTGGCGATCACCAAGCGGCTGGACCGGCTGTCGCGCCAGTTCGAGAAGCTGGAACGCGACCAGGTGATCCTGATCGAGGCACTGGCGCTGTACGTGCGCTACTTCCTCACCGTCAGTACGCCGGTACCCGAAGCGCACCAGGAGGCCGCACGCGCGCAGGGCAGGGCGCGCTATACCCAGTTCATCGAGCAACTGGGCCGGCACCTGATGCGCGGGCACAGCCTGGTCGAGACGGTCGAGGACGAGATCCAACCCAAGACCCCTGCGGATAACGAGGTGGGCACGACGGCCGACGCGGCGGAGGACTCGCCATGAGATCCATACCGCAGGAAGCGCGGTCGCCGCTGGCCACGTCGCTGGATCGGCGCATTCGCATGCTGCGCACGGCGATGGGTCCGTTGATCGCGCAGGCGCTGGACGATCCGGACGTGGTGGAGATCATGCTCAACCCGGACGGCTCGCTGTGGCTAGACCGGCTGTCCACCGGCCGCGCGCCGATGGGCGCGCAGCTGTCGGCGGCCGATGGCGAACGCATCATCCGCCTGGTGGCGGCGCATGTCGGCGCGGAGGTGCATCGCGGCAAACCGTTGCTGACGGCGGAGCTGCCGGAGACCGGCGAGCGCTTCGAGGGCGCGCTGCCGCCGGTGGCACCGGGACCGGCGTTCGCGTTGCGCAAGCGCGCGGTTGGCGTGATCCCGCTCGAACGCTACGTGACCGACGGGATGATGACGGCGGCGCAGGCGGGCTTCCTCGTGCGTGCCGTGCGCGAACGGCAGAACATCCTGGTCGCCGGTGGCACCAGCACCGGCAAGACCACGCTGGCCAATGCGCTGCTCGCCGAGATCGCCACGACCGGCGACCGCGTGATCGTGCTCGAGGACACGGTGGAGCTGCAATGCGTGGCACGCGACCACGTGCCGCTGCGCACGCGCGCCGGCGTGGTCAGCATGGCCGAGCTGGTGCGCTCGACGCTGCGCCTGCGCCCCGATCGCGTGATCGTCGGCGAGGTGCGCGGCGGCGAGGCGCTGGACCTGCTCAAGGCCTGGGGCACCGGCCATCCGGGCGGCATCGCCACGGTCCACGCCGGTTCCGCCGAGGGCGCGCTGCTGCGCCTGGAACAGCTGATCCTCGAAGTGGCGGTGACCCCGCCGCGCGCGCTGATCGCCGAGGCGGTGAACGTGATCGTCTACCTCGCCGGTCGCGGCCGCGCGCGTCGCATCCAGCACATCGCCCGCGTCGTCGGCTTCGACGAGCGTGGCTACCGGCTCGAACCCGCCCTGATTTCTTCGTCTTCCATCCCCGTCCTTCCTGGAGCCTCGTCATGACCCGAACGCGCTTTTGCGTTGACCCGACGTTGCGAATCGCCTTGCTGCTGTTCGCGCTGCTGTGCCTGGGCGTCACCGCCGCGCAGGCGGCCGGCTCGAACATGCCGTGGGAAGCGCCGCTGCAATCGATCCTCGACTCGATCCAGGGGCCGGTCGCCAAGATCATCGCGGTGATCATCATCATCGTGACCGGGCTGACGCTGGCCTTCGGCGACACCAGCGGCGGTTTCCGCCGGTTGATCCAGATCGTGTTCGGGTTGTCGATCGCGTTTGCCGCGTCTTCGTTCTTCCTGTCGTTCTTCTCGTTCTCCGGCGGAGCGCTGGTCGCATGAGCACGCCCGCTTCCGGCTTCGAGGTGCCGCTGCATCGCGCGCTGACCGAGCCGATCCTACTCGGTGGCGCGCCGCGCACGGTGGCGATCGCCAACGGCACGCTCGCTGCCGCCATCGGGCTGGGCCTGCAGTTGTGGCTGGTCGGCCTCGCGCTCTGGCTGGTCGGGCATGCACTGGCCGTGTGGGGTGCGCGCGTCGATCCGCAGTTCATGTCGGTCTTCGCGCGGCACCTGAAGCATCGCGCGCTGCTGGACGTGTAGCGACCATGATGTCTCTCGCCGAATACCGCCGCCGTCCCACGCTGCTGGCCGACTGGTTGCCGTGGGCGGGCCTGGTCGCGCCGGGTGTCGTGCTGGACAAGGACGGTTCGTTCCAGCGCACGGCGCGTTTCCGTGGGCCGGATCTCGACAGTGCCACCGAGGGCGAGCTGGTCGCCACGTCGGCGCGGTTGAACAACGCATTGCGCCGGCTTGGTTCGGGCTGGGCCTTGTTCGTCGAGGCCGAGCGACGCGAAGCCGCCGGTTACCCACGCTCGATATTTCCGGAGCCGTTGTCCTGGCTGGTGGACGAGGAACGCCGCGCGACCTTCGAGGCATCGGGCAGCCACTTCGAGAGCGGCTATCACCTCACGCTGCTGTACCTGCCGCCCGAGGAATCGCGTGCGCGCGCCGGGAAGCTGCTCTACGAGAACACCCCGACCCGCGGCGCGGACTGGCGCGAGCGGTTGGCCGCCTTCGTCGCCGAGACCGACCGGCTGTTCGACCTGCTCGACGGCGTGATGCCGGAGATCGCCTGGCTCGACGACCGCCAGACTCTGAGCTACCTGCACGGCTGCGTCTCGACGCGCCGGCACCCGGTCGCCGTGCCTGAGGCGCCGTTCCACCTGGATGCGCTGCTGACGGATGCGGCGCTGATCGGCGGGCTGGCACCCATGCTCGGCGATCACTACCTGCGCGTGCTGACGGTGCGGGGCTTTCCGACGTCGACCTGGCCCGGAATCCTGGATGACCTCAATCGCCTCGGCTTCGCCTACCGCTGGTCCACGCGCTTCCTGTGCATGGACAAGGCCGAGGCCGAGAAGGAACTCGGGCGGCTGCGCCGCCAGTGGTTCGCCAAGCGCAAGAACGTGGCCGCGCTATTGCGCGAAACCATTTTCCAGCAGGAAAGCCCGCTGGTCGATACCGATGCTTCGAACAAGGCGACCGACGCCGACGCGGCCCTGCAGGAGCTGGGCAGCGACCAAGTCGCCTACGGCTACGTCACCGCCACTGTCACGGTGATGGACGCCGAGGCGGACGCGGCCGACGAGAAACTGCGCCGGGTCGAGCGTGCGATCCAGGGTCGCGGTTTCGTCACGATCCCCGAGACGTTGAATGCGGTGGAGGCGTGGCTGTCCTCACTGCCGGGACATGCCTACGCCAACGTGCGCCAGCCGATCATTTCCACGCTCAACCTCGCGCACCTGATGCCGCTGTCGGCGGTGTGGGCCGGCCCCGAGTGCAATGCGCATCTGGATGGGCCACCGTTGATCGTGACCCGCACCGAGGGCGCGACACCGTTCCGGCTGGTGACGCATATCGGCGACGTGGGCCATACGCTGGTGGTTGGTCCGACCGGCATGGGCAAGTCGGTGCTGCTCGCCCTGCTGGCGATGCAGTTCCGCCGCTATCCCGGCGCGCGGATCCTCGTTTTCGACATGGGACGCTCGATGCGCGCCACGATCCTCGGGCTCGGTGGCGAGCACTACGACCTAGGCGCCGATGGCACGATCGCATTCCAGCCGCTCGCGCGCATCGATCGGGAGGGCACGCGCACCTGGGCTGCGGAATGGATCGAAGGGCGCTTGTTGCACGAAGGCGTGACGATGGGCCCCGACGAGAAGGCGGTGATCTGGTCGGCGCTGGGGAGCCTCGCCGGTGCGCCGCTGGAGCAGCGCACGCTGACAGGCCTCTCGGTGCTGCTGCAATCGAACGCACTGCGCCAGGCGCTCGCGCCCTACGTGCTCGGCGGCGCGCACGGCCGGTTGCTCGATGCCGACTACGACCGGCTTGGCACCGGTGCCGTCCAGTGCTTCGAGATGGAGGAGCTGATGCACAGCAAGGCGGCGGTGCTGGCCGTGCTGGGCTACCTGTTCGCCCGCTTCGACGAGCGGTTCGACGGCGCACCGACGCTGCTGATCCTCGACGAGTCGTGGCTATTCCTGGACGATCCGGTGTTCGCCGTGCGCATCCGCCAGTGGTTGAAGACCCTGCGCAAGAAGAACGTCAGCGTGATCTTCGCCACGCAGTCGCTGGCCGACATCAAGGACTCGACCATCGCGCCGGCGATCATCGAGAGCTGCGCCAGCCGCATTTTCCTGCCGAACCCGCAGGCGACCGAGCCGCAGATCCGTACGATCTACGAGGGCTTCGGCCTCAACAGCCGGCAGATCGAGATCGTCGCCACCGCCGAACCCAGGCGCGAGTACTACTACCAGTCGCGCCTGGGCCATCGCCTGTTCGACCTCGACCTGGGACCGCTCGCGCTGGCCTTCGCCGGCGCGTCCACGTCCGCGGACCAGCGCGCCATCGACGCGGTGGTGTCCACCGTATCCCATGACGGCTTCGTCGACGCGTGGCTGCGTCATCGCGGCCTCGACTGGGCCGCCGAGCTGATCCCTTCGTTTCCCGCGCCATCGGAGATCCGGCCATGAAGAAGTCCCTGCTGGCGGCCGTGTTGTTTGCCGCCTCGTTCACGGGCACCGCGCAATGGGCGGTGTTCGACGCGGCGAACTTCTCGCAGAACCTGCTCGCCGCCGCGCGCGAGCTGCAGCAGATCGACAACCAGGTCCAGCAGCTGCAGAACGAGGCGCAGATGCTGAGCAACCAGGGTCGCAACCTGAAGAGCCTGGACGTCAACACGCTCTCGCAGTTGCTGGCCACGCTGTCGAGCACCAACCAGCTGATCGCCCGGGCGCAGGGACTGACCTTCAACGTGGCGCGGTCGCAGGCGACGTTCGCACAGCTCTATCCGGAGGCCTACGGCGCGAGCACCAGCAACAGCCAGATGCTGCAGGACGCGCAGGCACGCTGGCAGACCTCGGTGGCGGCGTTGCAGACCGCGACGCAGGTGCAGTCGCAGTCCGCGCAGAACCTCTTGTCCGATCAGGGCACGATCGGCACGCTGGTAACGCAAAGCCAGGGCGCGGCCGGCGCGTTGCAAGCGACGCAAGCCACCAACCAGTTGCTGGCGCTGCTGGCGCGGCAGGCGATCCAGGCGCAGCAGTTGCAGATCACGGAGGATCGCGCCACCGCGCTGGAGCAGGCGCGACAGACGGCGACGCAGGCGCAGTCTGCACAGATTCGTGCGCGCTTCGTGGGCAATGGCCCGCAATACACGCCGCAGAGCGTGGACTTCTACGGCCACTGAGCCACTGCCATGAAGCGCGCCTACGTCATTCTCTTCGCCGTGCTGCTGGTGGCGTGCCACCGGCAGTCATCGGCCATGACCGTGGAGGCGCTGGTCCATAACCCGCAATGGCTGCGGCCGCTGCATCACCGGTGCTTGATGGCGCGGCTGCAGGTCGGCGAAGCAACATGCCGCATCGTGGACAAGGCCTACGCGCAGCGCTTCTTCCTTGGTCTCGGTGGTGTCGACGAATACCAGACACTGTCCGAGCTGCCACCGATCCCGCCGAGCTTCGATGCGGATGACGGGGAGGGGCGGTGATGGACGACCTGTCGATCATCGACCAGTTCCTCGCGGTGTTCTCCCGCTACATCGACTCGGGCTTCGGCCTGTTGCACGGCGAGGTGATGTACCTCAGCGCGACCCTGATCGCGATCGACATGACGCTGGCCGGCCTGTTCTGGGCGATGGGCGGCGAGCAGGTGCTCGCCAGGCTCATTCGCAAGACGCTGTATGTCGGCACCTTCGCGTACATCATCGGCAACTTCAACACGCTGGCCGGCATCGTGTTCCGCTCGTTTGCGGGCCTGGGCCTGCTGGCGTCCGGCTCGTCGGTCAGCATGGCCAACTTCCTGCAGCCGGGACGGCTGGCGCACGTCGGCGTCAACGCCGGCCAGCCGATCCTGCAGCAGATCGGCACGATGACCGGGTTCACCGCGGTGTTCAGCAACCTCGACGTGATCGTGGTGCTGCTGCTGGCGTGGATCGTGGTGGTGATCAGCTTCTTCATCCTGGCGGTGCAGCTCTTTGTCACACTGATCGAGTTCAAGCTGACCACGCTGGCCGGTTTCGTGCTGGTGCCGTTCGCGTTGTGGAACAAGACCGCGTTCCTCGCGGAGAAGGTGCTCGGCAACGTGGTGTCCTCCGGCATCAAGGTGCTGGTGCTGGCGGTCATCGTCGGCGTGGGCTCGACCGTGTTCGGACAGTTTCAGGCGCCGCCGTCGGCGGATCCGTCGCTCAACCATGCGCTGGCCCTGATGCTGGGTTCGCTCACGCTGCTGGGGCTGGGTATCTTCGGGCCGGGCATCGCCACCGGCCTGGTCTCCGGCGCACCGCAACTTGGTGCGGGAGCAGTCGCGGGTACCGCGCTGGGTGCGGCGGGTCTGGCGGTGGCGGGTGGTGCGGCGGTCGCCACCGGTGGGGCAGCCGTCGGCGCCGGCACACGCCTCGCGGCACGCGGTGCCGTCGGCACGGTGCATGCGACCCGCGGCGCAGCCTCGGCATATCGGACGGGCGCGGCGGCATCCGGTGCCGGCGGTGCACGTGCCGTGGGCGCGGGGATGTCCAGTGTGGCGCATCGCGGCGTGCGGGCGGTGGCGCAACGTGCCGTGCATGGGGTTCGTGCCGCCAGGGATCACGTGGCGTCGTCGCATACGTCGAACCCGTCGACCGATGGACCCGCGAAGGTGCCCGACTGGGCGCAGCGCCTGCGGCGCCAGCAGCGGCTGGCGCAGGGCGCCTCCACCGCGGCGCATGTCGTGCGCGCGGCCGATCACGGCGGCAGTGGGGCCGGTCCCCACCTGCACGATGCCTCTGGCGAGTAAGGAGAGGAACGATGCGCTTCAAGCGACCGTGGGTGCGTTACAGCAAGTCGCCGTCGCCGGCCACGCCGTACCAGGCCGCCGCGCAGGTCTGGGACGAACGTCTGGGCAGCGCGCGCGTGCAGGCGAGGAACTGGCGCTTGATAGCCTTCGGTTGCCTAGGGCTGGCATTGCTGATGGCCGCCGGACTGGTGCGGCAGTCCGGCCAGTCACGCGTGACGCCCTACGTGGTCGAGGTCGATCATGCCGGGCAGGTACGTGCGGTCGGCGCGGCGGTCACGCCGTACCAGCCGAGCGATGCGCAGATCGCGTATCACCTGGCGCGCTTCATCACCGACGTGCGCTCGCTGTCGATCGACCCGGTGGTGGTGCGGCAGGACTGGCTTGATGCCTACGGATACACCACCGACCGCGGCGCAGCCGTCTTGAACGACTACGCGCGTGCCCACGATCCGTTCGCCCACGTCGGCCAGGACTCCGTGTCGGTGGAGGTCACCAGTGTGGTGCGCGTCAGCGGTATGTCGTTCCAGGTGCGCTGGAGCGAGCAGCACTACCACGAGGGAACGCCGACCGATGTCGAGCATTGGACCGCGATGCTCACCCTCGTCATGCAGACACCGCGCACCGAGCAGCAGGTGCGCCGCAATCCCCTGGGCATCTACGTCAACGGCCTGTCTTGGAGCCGCGATCTGGATGCGAACGATGGAGCGAAGAAACCATGAAAACGATCCGCCTGTCCCTTGTTTGTGTCTTATCGCTGGCCGGCTGTGCGACGCCGGGCAAACCGCCACCGGCCATCGCGCTGGAGGAATCCGTCCAGGCGCAGCCGTTGCCCGAGTCGCCCAAGCCGGTCACCGTGGTGGAAGTACCCAGGCCCCTGCCGCTCCCGGACCAGATGAAGCCGTTGCCTACGGCGGCCGATGCGGCGCCGGCGCCGGAAGCCGCCGATGCCCAGGCGCGGATCGAAAAGGCCAATGCCGAGGCGAGCGTCGCGCCCACCCGCGAGGGCTACGTCAACGCGATCCAGGTCTGGCCGTATTCGGACGGCGCGCTGTACCAGGTCTACGCCAGTCCCGGCCGTGTGACAGTGATCGCCTTGCAGCCGGGCGAGGAACTGGTGACGGTGGCCGCCGGCGACACGGTGCAGTGGATCGTCGGCGACACCGCGAGCGGCAGCGGCGCGAGCCGGCGCGTGGCCGTGATGGTCAAGCCCGTGCGCACCGGACTGAAGACGAATCTCGTCATCACCACCAGCCGGCGCACCTACCTGCTTGAACTCACGTCCACCGCGAAGGCGTGGATGGCTTCGGTGTCGTGGCGGTATCCGAAGGACCAGTTGCTGGCGTTGCAGGCGCAGGCACAGGCCGCGGATATCGCGGAACCTGCGGCATCGGGGCTGTCGCTGGACCAGTTGCATTTCCGCTACGCGATCACCGGGGACAGCCCACCGTGGAAGCCGGTGCGGGCGTTCGACGACGGCCAGCGCGTCTACATCCAGTTCCCGGCTGGCATTGCGCAGGGCGAGCTGCCGCCATTGTTCGTGGTCGGGCCGGACGGCAAGGGCGAACTGGTGAACTACCGTTTCCACGCGCCCTACGACATCGTCGATCGCCTGTTCGGTGCGGCCGAGCTGCGGCTCGGCGGCAAGAAGGCCGCGGTCGTGCGTATCGAGCGCACGGATGGCGTCGTGGCGGGAGCCGGTCATGACCACGACTGACCGCGAGCCGCCGGCGACGCCGAAGGCGGATCCTGAGAGCCTGGCATTGCGCGCGTCGCCGCGTCCGGTCACACGTTTGAACCGTCGCACGCTGATGGTGGCAGCAAGCGTACTGGCGTTGGCTATTGCCGGTGCATCGATGTGGGCACTGCATTCCCAAGCTCATCGTGGCACTGACCCGGCGGAGTTGTACAACGTCGATCGGGTGGCGAAGGCTGAGGACCTGGATCGTTTACCGGCCGACTACTCGAAGCTAGCGCCTAAGTCGGCACCTGCATCCGCTACCAGCGTGCCGGTACTCGGCCCACCGTTGCCGGGTGAGTTGGGAACACCGGTGTTGGAAGCGAGCCGTAGTGCGGGACTTTCGTCGGATGTCTCAGAGGGGACCGATCAAGAGCGCGATGCCGAAGCGGCGGCACGATCGTCGGTCTTTTTCCGGACTGGCAATGTTGGCGTGCCAGAAATAGCGGCGTCCACTTCCGCCTCCGCACCATCAGTTGCATCGAATGCCTTGGCGAGTCCGTTCAACGCGTTGAGCACCGACCCGACAACGAAGAGCGCACAACCCAACGATCCGACGGCGATCCAGAACCGCCAGGACCGGAAGGAAGCATTCCTGGCCAAAGGCAGCGATGTCGCCACCAGCAACACGGGCACCTTGCAGGCGCCAGCCTCACCTTACACGGTGATGGCGGGCACCATCATTCCGGCGGCGCTGGTGACGGGCATCAATTCCGACTTGCCCGGGCAGGTGATCGCCGAAGTGGCTCAGTCGGTGTACGACTCGGCGACGGGACAGTACCTGATGATTCCGCAGGGCTCGCGGTTGATCGGGCGCTACGACAGCCAAGTCGCATTCGGGCAGAAGCGCGTGTTGTTGGTCTGGACACGGTTGGTCCTGCCGGACACATCGTCGATTGCGCTCGACAAGTTGCCCGGCATCGACCCGGCCGGTTACACCGGACTGGAGGAGGGCGTGGATGGACACTGGGGACGCATCCTGTCGGGAGCTGCGCTGTCCACGTTGCTGGGTGTCAATTCGGAGCTAGCGGTATCGAACGAACATCAAGCCAACGGCAACGTCGTGGTCGCCTTGCGCGACAGTGCGCAGGGCACGACCAACCAGGTGGGGCAGGAGATCACGCGCCGCAATCTAAGCATCCAGCCGACGCTGACCGTGCGGCCGGGTTTCCCCATGGACGTGATGGTGAACAAGGACCTGATGTTGCGACCGTACCAGCCGCCGTTCTTCCGGCAGGGGGCGTTGCCATGAGCAGTACATCGACCAGCAAGCTGCGGCTCGGGCCGCTACCGAGGATGGAGAGCGTGAAACTCACCTTTGCTTGTACCGCGGTGCTCAGAGCCGAACTGGAACGCTACGCGGCGATGCACGCGCAAGTCTATGGCGAGCCAGTCGATGCCGTGGCGCTGATCCCGCATATGCTGGAGGCGTTCATGGCACGGGACAGGGCGTTTAGGCGGGGAGGGGGCTTGGAACTTACTCGCCTATGAGACAACTCGAGCCGGCATATGAGCGTGTAACTGCCGCGATATGTTGCTTGCGGAAGCATGGACCTATCGCGCCTGAGGTGACCGGGAGATGTTCGAGAATGGCAACTGCAGCGTGACCTTCAGGTTGGGGAACTGGAAGTCCATGTTTTTCGTGCCGTGCTGTTCGAATTGCTTTTGGTGGGCCGCTATCCAGGCCGGGATCTGAGAGAGAGGCGAGGTGCCACCGGGGTCCCCATTGGAGGCCATCTTCATCTCAGGCCAGCCAAGCCAAAAGGCACGTGGATCTTGGACGTGGCCCCCGGAGAAGCGAGCGGCATATCTCGCGACGACATACAGCAGCGGGGGGCGCTGAGATGCCTCGGCCTTCAGTCCAAGCGCATGGAGCAATTCCCGGGAAGAACGATTGTCCACCCAGGCCGAGACGCGGTCGACCCATTCATTGGCCTTGACCATGTTCTTGCGTCGGCTTTCCCGTTCCCCTAGCGAGAAACCGAAGACGTCGTGCCACTTGAGTTGCACTAGGGCGAGATCGCCGGTCTCCTTGTCGAGGATCACTGCATCAATATCCGTGATCACGGATCCATCCGGGCGACGAAGCTTGAAGCCGTGGCCAGGGATCGTGAACCGGGGTGCCGGGAAGATCGTCCCGAGGTCGGAACGGAAGATTGCCTCGCGACGGTCGACCGCACGATCCCAATCCAGCTTGTAGGCCTGCCGAAGATGGCGGAAGAGTGCGAAATATGGGTTAGTCAGCGCCCCGAAGCAGGGGAGCAATACGAAGTCGAGGCCTAGGTCTATGTAGAAGGGGGTGGGTACCTCGAAGGCTCGTTCCCAGTCATCCAGCCCATCGAGTCCCAGGGTCAGCGCCTGCATCGTTGGCGAGACCTGCTCTGGCGGTAGTCCAGCCGCCATCCACACGGATCCCACGTCATCTCGTCTCGCGAATATCGTGAGGATGTTTTCCATCGCTATCGACGGATTCTTCTTATGGAGCAACGCGGCGAAGTCCATGTGGGCGAGAATCCTACCTACTGCCTGGTCGCAGGCCTCCTTCCATTCGCCAAAGGTCCTGTCGCCAATGGTTACGTCATCGGGAAGGGCCTCCGCCTCCAGGTAGCCCTGGCCATGGAGCCGGGCTTCCTCCCGGTAGGCCATGACGATCTCCCAGTCGTTGTCATACCGGATAAACCATCCGTCGGGCGAGTCGACATATCTCCTCATTCGCGAATGGAGGCGCTCCCAGCGTCGTGGGGAGCCCATGACCCGGGCCTCCCGTGACCGGGACCTCATCGACTGGAGGAGTGCCTGCTCGGGGGGACCAGGGAGCACATCGATTTGATAATGGCCGGAGGAGACTTGCCTCGCCGATGCGAGTCCAAGGCGTTCCAAGGCAGCCATGCGACGAAGGAAGACAAGGGTTCCGCAGGCGTCGAGGTAGGAGTACGCGAAACATGCCGCATCCGCATGGCTTGGTCCTAGAGGGACCCCTCCGCCTTGGTCCTTGACGGCCAGGAGCAGCGGACGCATTGCTGGCGCACTTCCCAGGAGAAACATTGCCCGGCGCAGCCCTTGCTCCATTTCGGCTGGAGCACCATCGATTGCCTTGTTCCAATGAATGGATGCCGCCGTGCAGTCGAGTGCCCTGGCCAGGGCGATGAGGGCTTCCTTTTCCCTATCCTTCCATATGGTCGCAGCGCGTTGCTGGAAATGTTCGAGGCACGATGCCAGTGCATGTTCCGTATCGGAAGTATTGCCATGGTCCATCACGGTTAGCGGCCTTGGTCCTTGATTAGGGTCGCAAGCCTTTCTCCTACCCGAGCGGCCTTTGCGGGCGAGGAGAGCTCGCATTCCCAGGCGACAAGGACCCTCCAGCCTTGTCCTTCTAGCTGCGCCGTCACGCGTGCATCCCTTGCCACGTTCTTCTCGAACTTCTCCAGCCAGAAGGCGGTGTTGCTCTTCGGCGTCGTCGCGATGCTGCATCCCGGATGCCGGTGCCAGAAGCAACCATGGACGAATACGACCGCCTTGTAGCGGGGGAACACGAGGTCCGGCTTGCCGGGGAGCCCCTTGCCATGCAGCCGGTAGCGGAGCCCCAGGCCGTGCAGGACCTTGCGGAGCGCGAGCTCGGGCCGGGTGTCCTTGCCCCGGATCCGGGACATCCGTTCGGAGCGCTCGCGAGGGGAGAGGAAGTCGACCATGTTGCCTCCTAGGTTTCCCGGGGCCGGTCCTTTTCCAGCTCGTAGAACGGGAGGCCCCGGATCACTTCCCCGGCGACACCGGATGTCTTGAAGAGGCAATGGTGGTTGGGCAGCGTCTTCACCCGCTCGGACAGGTCGCCGAGGTCCGACGTGAAGCCAAGCGCCCCTAGTTCCGCCGGGGTAACGTTCGGCACCTTGTGGATGAACCAGGTCAGCAGCGGATCCCGGTAGTCGGTGGTGCTCGTCTTGAAGTGCCGCAGGTATTGCGAGGCCAGGATCACGCCGGTGCCGAACTCCCGTCCCTGCAGGAGCAGCTTGCGTAGTACGTCGAACTCGTAGCGCATGATGTTGTCGGCCTCGTCGACTAGCAGGTACGAGTCGATCACCCGCAATTGCGGGTCGGTGCCGAGGAAGGGGCGCTTGGGCGTCCTGAGCATGTTCTCGTAGAACATGTTCAGCATGATGGCAACCAGCATGTTCTTGCTGCGGTCATCCTGGCCCATCGCGTCGAGCGATACCACGACGATGCCATCGAGGAACTCGTCGAATGGCTTGGTCTTGGCAGGGTCCTTCTCGAAGACCCCCATGTCCACGAGGTCGTCGATGATCGCCATCGGCGCATCCGACTTCCCACCCAGTAGCTCGCGGTACTCCGCATGGATGTCGTAGATCGTGGGTTGGCGCCCTTGAACTGCGCATGCCTCGTACGCGCTCCGGACTGCTCCCTTGAGCTTGTCGCGTTGCACGGGGCCAATGCCGGAATACACCTTGTCGAGGACGTCGGCGAAGAAGCGGAACCTATCCAGCCAGGGGGCCATGGATTCGCCCATCGACGAGGTATCGAACAGGTTGAGCGGCAAGTGCGTGGGCTTGACTACACGTGCCCCGGTTGCCTCGACGAACTCGGGGCTGCTGTAGTCGCGCTTGTAGTCGAATACCAGGAACCTTGGCTTGATGTCGCGGTTCTGCCGCCTTGCCGTGGCGACCTGGAATATGAGCGACTTCAGCAATTGGGTCTTGCCGGTGCCGAGGTCGCCCACGACTCCGATGTTGAGGTGGTTGAGCCGGGTGTCCGATATGTCCAGGGTGAGCGGGCGAGGCTCGAAGCCATCGACGGTCCTGCCGATGGAAAGCACGATACCCGAGCTGTCTTCGCCGGCCGGTGCAACCGGGGCGACCACCGCTGCGGGCCCCGGGGGGACGGGGCGCTGGCCTTGCGCGATGGGCTCCGGTTCGATGGGCCCGATGTCCGGCGGCATGCCAGGCACTGGCGAGGGACCCTCGCTGCCCGCCTCGCTTCCCTGGCTTTCCCCGGGCACAAGCGGACGGTCGGGCGTGGTATCGCGGGCAAGCGCGCCAGTGGCGCCGATCGGAGGGGGCAATAGCCGCCAGTCGCCGACCTTGGCGCGCACGACGTCGTAGAGTCCCTGTGCATCGCCGCCCACGATCCGCCCGGCATCCCTGGGGGAGAGGGTGATGCTCTCGTTGAAGCCGTCCCCATCGTGGTCGTGCGCGTCGCTTAGCGGGGATCCATCCACCACGACGAGCCGGCCATGGCCGTCTATGGTGATCTCGGGGACGGGCCCCAGTATCGCGGCGGCGATGCGCTCGTGGTAGCCGGCCCAGCGTCCGGCCTGCTCCTTGACGAGCTCGTGCTGGCTGTAGACGCGCAACCCGAACCCAATCATCGACAACAGCAGGTGCTGGTACGCGAGCTTCCAGGCCAGGGACTTGGCGGCACGTTCCTCCATCGCCTTGAGCAGCGTGGAGAGTGCCTTGGCCTGGCCAAGTGCGTCCCTGGCATCGCTCGGGCTAAGCGTGCTGCCTTGTTGCCGGCATTTCACCTCGATCGGGGTGAGGTGGATGCGGATCGACCCCTCGCTGGCGCGGAAGCCGACGACTAGGAGGTCCGGGCGCGAGAGCGACGCGTCCTTGCGTTCCTTCCCCAGCGACCTGGCCAGGTCCGCGAGGTAGCCGCGGAAGGGATCGACGGGGATGATGATCGCGATGGATGCATCGCCTGGCGAACCGGCCAGTACGGGAAGGATGCTGTCCAGGTTGCCGGAAGTGCGGAACTGGTCCTGCAGGAGCCGGACCGCGAGGAACAAGCCAAGGTCGCCAGTCGCACCGGAATCGTCGCCGGAAAGGCCGCGTATCGTCGGGATGCCGCGGCGTGCCACCTCGAGCAGGACTTGCTCGATCTGGCCTTCGCCTAGCTCGCCGCAGCCTGGTAGGGGACGAAGCACCCTCCCCAGGGCATCGCGGTCGGCGTCCCTTACCTGGGATAGCAGGTAGTAGCCGCTGGTGTCGCCGGCCCGGTGGGAGTACGACGGCAAGTCATAGTCCCAGAGGTACGTGCCCCTGATCCATCCCCCCAGGAAGCAAGCCGGGTCGATCGCGGAGGAAGACACCGCGACGAAGCCAGCCTTCTTCTCCTCGAGCATGCTGGCGACGGCATGCACGTTGGGCGCGAACTGGAGCCCGGTCGCATCGTCGTACCCGCCTTCCAGCGCGCAGATGCAATGGGCTACCTTGTCCGCGAACATCTCGCCCGAGGGAGCCACGGGCAGGGCTTGTCGCGACTCGCTGAGGAACGCCCCGTGCAATTGGCGCCTGATCCTATGCCGGATCAGGCCCCCCGTCCCCAATGGGGAACGCATGCCGACTGCAGCAGACTCGGGTTGTGCCGCGTCCAGCTGGGCAATGATGCCGAGGTCCGGCTTGGTCCCCGGTGGCTGCTTGTCGAACCAGCGGACGTGGTTGCCGGTGTCCTCGGACAGGTTGGCGATCATGGCCTGGTCGGGGCGCGAGCCGGGAGGCCTGGTGTCGAAGACCTCGAGTACCCTCGGGCCTACGCCGTGCCCGGGCATGGGGGCTTCGCCATTGCCGAACCGCCGGGTGCACCAGGTTGCCAGCCCTTCGTTGCAGGCATCGGTGGCACCACCACCGCTGGATACCACGAGGCTGACGATGGGCTTGGCGGCCAGGAGGTCGGAGACGTCACCGAGGGCGCGTACGACCTGGGCGGGGCTGAAGCCGCTCGAGATGCCCCCCACGACTAGCCCGAAGGTATTGTCGAATGGTGGTTGCCGCGACTTGTCGGCGACCTGGCCGAGGCGCGACCCATTCCACAGCACCGACCAGTAGTCGGAATTGCACTCGACGGACAGGAAGGGGACCGAGTCGACGCCGGTCGGTCCACCAGGGGCTTGCAAGGCCATGACCAGCAGATCGGGTACGCAGTCGGGATCCAGGATGCTGGCTGCAGGGCAGGGTAGCGGGTCATCACCCTCCACGGCATCGTATAGCACCCCTTGGGCGAGGCAGTGCCAGGCCAGGCGCAGGGGATGCAGCGGGGATAGCATGATCGCGTCGGGCACGCGTGCAAGCGTGCGGCCATCGGCCTCCCTCGGGCATACCGCGACGACGTCCACCCAGCAGGCGATGTCGCGGTCGGCGGCGAGCCATGCGGTGTATGTGTCGAGGTACTTCTCCACCAAGGTACGGAAGCCAGGGTCTCGTGCAAGCCACTTGCCGAGTGGGGCGGACTCGAGCAGGCCTGCTTGGTCGCTGGTCTCCCTCACCCGGCTGGCGAGCTCCCTTCGCGCGTCCACGAACCCGGGCGGGGGCACGAACAACGCGGCCTCGGGCCTTGGGTCGTGGAGGAAGCGCGCCTGGGAAAGGATCGGGCCGGCGGCCGCCTCCCAGTCTGGCGACGTCCACTTGGCCGCGTAGTCATCGGAGAGCACCAAGGGGATGAAGGACCTGCCTACGTTCTGCTCCTCGAGCATCCATGCCTGCAGGCTGGATGAACGGGCATGGCGGTCAAGCTGCACGACCGCCTTGGTATCGAATTTCTCCAGGTGGCGGCGATTGAGCTTGATGAGGCGCTCGAACTCGCTCCTGCACCCTTCCTCCCTGGCTTCCTCGCAGGTGACATAGACCCTGCAGGTCTCCGCGCCGCGGCCTAGTACCTGGAAGGACACGTCGAGCTGGTAGTTGCCGTCGGCTTCTATCTCTACCTGGTAGCCACCGTCCCTGGCAGGGTGCAGCGTGAGCGGCTGCGGGGCCTCCGTGGCTTGCTCGGTCGCGTCGTCGGGCACCCCCTCCACTTGCGTGACGGTGACGCCGGGCGACACGAGTAGGAGGAGTTCGTAGCGTCCCGAGCCGGGGACCGAGAGTGCCGCTTCCCAGTCGGCCCGGGCATTGCCCTTGCGTGGCTTCTTCGGCAACGACAGCTTGGTCGCCATCCGGGAGGTGACGACGATGCCGGGAAGCCAGCTCGCAAGCGAGATGACCCTCGTCGTGGCAGTCTTCCACCCGGTGGCGGTTGCCTTGTAGCTAACCGGGGAGCGTTGCCCGCTGGAGGGAGGAGTATCCCGGTGCGATATCGTTCCCACGGCATGGATCGGGACGGCGGTCCTGCCGTGCGATCCCCCCGTGACGGACACCTCGACGGGATCGCCTTCCCCCGATGGGCCGACGGATATGGAAAGCTCTACCTCGGAGCGCACGATGGCTGGCATCCCGCGGGTAACCGGGAGGATGGCATTCGTGCAGGTGATCGAGAGGTCGCTGGCTTGACCATCGGGCTCCTCGGCGAGGAGCTCGGCCCAGCACTCGCTCGTCAAGGCCAGCCACCACGAGGGAGGTGGCTGGAGCTCGAGGGTATCCAACGGGAGGTAGAAGGCGGGCGCGGCGCGCTCGAAGGCCGTTGGCACGTCGCAATTCGCCTGCACGTGCGCCAGGAAGGCAGGGAGCGCCTGCCTGGACGACTCGGTCGTGGCCACGGTTGCCAGCCGGTCGATGCTGGTCTTGAAGCCATCGGCCATCTCGTCCGCGATCTTTTCCAGGATGCCAAGCTGCGTCCTGGCGACGATGCCGCCGTCCTGCAGGGGAGGCAGGCCGCAGGCAAGCGCCAGCGCCGAGCCCGGTGGCAATCCCAGCGCATCGTCGTGGATCGAGTAGATGCGCGACAACAGCCGCCACGCACTCCCGCCGGGCGATACCTCGTCGAGTGCCGCTGCCGCTCGCTCGACGAGCAGCCTTGCATCGTCGAGGTAGTCCTCGCCAATGCCCGCGTCCGTGAGCCCCTGGGTGACCAGCTGCTGGATGAACCCGTCTTCCCACCATGCCTCGAACGTCGCGTGGCCGGTATTGTTGGAGGCGTTCATGCCGAACTCCTCCGTCGTCGACGCCACCGACCGGTTGCTGTGCTGCCCCGGCGGCATGAGCGCCACGAAGCTGGCCATGTTGGGATCGTTGCGGATGTGCAGTAGGTGGCTCTCGTCGCACTTGCCGGATGCGCCGATGCCCGGGTTGGGGCCTGCAGCCTGGCCTGGCGGGAGCTGCAGCAGTACGGGCAGGACGGTCCCGGCGCTACCTGGGCCGTGCGCCACGCTTATCCCGCCAGGGGCGGCAAGCTCGTCGAAGACCTTCTCGAGGATGGCCAACGGCGGCCCGTGGAAGACGAAGCGGGACTCGTGCCTATCGCCCGCCTGCTCGCGTGCCGCTCCCTGGACCTTGTCGCGGACGATGCCGGCGAGGATGTGTATGAGTCTATTCATTCTTCCTTGTCCGTGGCCGGGTTGGCTGGGAAGGGGGGCAACAGCAGCATCCCGCTCTCTGCATCCGGGCTGTCGAGCACGAGGCCAAGCATCCTGAGCTGGTGCCCGAGGTCGTTCCGCGCGATGTCTTGCCGGTCCACGACGATCCCGTAGGAAGCCAGGTGCTGGGCTAGCCGATGGATCGAGCGTGGCCCGCCCATGCCAGCGAGGGCGCAGTGGACGAGCGCGAGCACGGCGACCGGCCCCAGGGACACGATCCAGGGGCTGGAGGCGCTATTGCCCTTCTTCTTGAGTACGTAGCCCTGGTCGTATCCCCTGAGCAATTGGATGGCCGTCTGGCGCTGGCCAAGGGCGTGGCGCGCGAACTCAAGCAGGTTGGCGCCTATGCCTTTCCTGCAGTTCAGCGCGCGGGCTTCCTGTTCCCGGATATCCGCGAGTGCACCCCTGATCCCGGCCTCTTCCATTGCCTGCCGGTTGTCGCGGATGTGCTGGCATAGCTGGGCGATGCCTTCGCTCGAGGAGATGTCTCCTTGGTAGGGGGCGCCCGCGTCGGCCAGCGACCATAGGAGTGCATTCATCCCCAGGCGTGCCGACAGGTAGCTGGAAGCCTTGTCCTTCAATCCGTGCAGGGCCTTGCCTCCATACGTCATGTACTGGGCCTCTTCCGGGAAGGCCGCTTCCCGCGCGGCTTTGGTCCCGATGGGTCCAAAGCCGGCGAGGGCGTCGGACAGGCAGCGCCAGGTCCGCGCCTGAACGTCGCACAGCCATGTCACATGGGCCACGGCGGCAAGCCGGAGGATAGCCTCCAGCAGGCTTGTCCATTGCCGGCGGGTCATTGCTTGCTTGGCCTGGATGAGTGCGTGCAGGTCCTTGGCGAATTGCCTGGCAGGCATGAACCGGAGGTTGTCGAAGTCGTCGCTCAGGAGATTGGCGACCTCCGACTCGGGTACCGGCGCGAGTTGCCATGGCGCATGGCTGCCCCACGCCGCGGTTTCTTGCTCGAGCCAACGAGCGAAGACGTCGTCGTGCCCGTCGACGCCCAGTGCAGCGAAGAGGTCTTCCCATAGGGCCTTTGCGGCCTCGTTGTCCCGGGAGCCAAGCCAGACCATGCGACGCACGAGGCTCCCGGCGGGCCACGAGTTGCTGCTCAGGCGGGCCGAGCCGGAAAAGGGCGCCAGGGACGGGACGAGCGGCGTCACCTGGAGGAACCGCTTGGCGGATTGGTTGGGTAGCTTGGGGCTCTCCAGTACCCCGTGCAGGACGGCGTTCCAGTCTTCCACGCCTAGCGTCGTACCATCCGGCGGGGCTTGCCGCTTGTCCCGCCGCTTTTGCAGCCTTTGCTCGAGGTCGCGGCCGGCTTGCGGGACACTACCCTCGCTGACGGACTCGAATCCGATCGTGCGGTAGAGGGATGCGACCAGTACCTCGGAGCTTGCGTATTCCGGCGCAGGGCTGATGGCGAGCGAGGAATCCTTGTACACCGGGTGGGAAGTCTTCCAGGGTGCCTGCCTGAATTCGGCCAATGTCATGCTTGCGTCCCTCCTTCGATCGAGACGAAGCTGCCGTCCCAGGAACTCCCGACCTCGGTGCCATCTGCGCCTATCCTGATCCTGGCATCCATGAGCACGTCGGGGTCCCTCACGATCGGGCCGGACAACCTGGCCTTGGTGGTATCAAGCAAGGCGACGACGGTGCGGGGCAGCGACGCCGGGGACAGCCCGCGCTCCAGTTCCTTGACCGCCTTGAACAGCTCGTACGTCAGGGCAATGGGCTGCAGGGATTGGCCGCTTCCCACCTCGAGGAAGCAGATGGGCGATCGTGGCCGCCCGGCCGTGGGAAGGCGGCGCATCCTGACCTGCCGGACTGGCACGACGAGGATTGCCTGCCTCTGCTGCGGCGGGAGCGGTTGCCCGAACGTGGTCGTGAGGGAGACCTCGAAGTCCTGGCCGTTGTTCAACAGGTTCTTTACCTGCTTGGCCACCTCGAAGAGGCGCTGGCCCTTGTCGTCGTCCTCCGCTACTTGCTGGAAGGCCTCCAGCACCTGCACGTCCGCTACCACGGCCGAGCGCGTGCAGACACTGCGCCGGACCAGACGGCAGGCGAAGTCGCGGAGGATTCGCTGGAGGCGACTGGCCGCGGCGGGATTCTTCCGGCGAACGGGCGAGGAAAGCAAGTTGTCTGCCTTGGCCAACTTGCGTAGCAAGTCGAGTTCGACCTTCGCCAGTACTTGGTACTTGCGGACGAAGTCGATGCCTCCCGTGATGGAGCGGCTGAACCTCGTGTCCAGCTCGCCCAGTAGCACCTTGCTCCGCCCGCTGACCGCTACCTCGATGTCCGGGCTGGCCATGGCTGGGTCCAGCAGGTCCACCAGGCTTTCCAGCAGCGAGGCGATCGTCGCAGGCAGGTACGAGTCCTTGCGTTCCTGGAGGAAGTGCTGGAGCCCGAGCAGGATGCGTGCCTCGCTCGTGTCCTTGCCAAGCCCAAGTTCCTTGATGCCTTGTCGCAACGTGCTGGCGGCCTCCGGGTCCCAGCGGTGGAAAAGCGCGTGTTGGTAGCTGGACATCGCCAGGTGGAATGCAGCGCTCAGCTGCTGTCGTCGCGGGTTGCTTGCCTGTTCCCCTGCCTTGTCCTGCTCTACCAAGTACGCGGCCCACTGGCACGGATCGCCTTGTTGGTCCTGCCCGGATGATCGGTTGCCCGCTAGCAAGTAGGAGACTAGGGAGAACAGGTCCCGGAAGCTCCAGCGCTTCCCACTGGCCAGCTCGTACCAGCGAAGGATTCGTAGCAATGCCGCGCGGTTTTCCTCGCGCGCAAGCAGTGCCTGGCTATGGCAGAAGGGACAGTCCTCGCCGGCTGGGCATTCGCCTGGGCCGGGCCAGTGCGCGGGGCTCGTGGCATAGGCCACGAGGGTGGAGGCAGGGGAGGGTTGCCCATCGCCTGGGCTTACTAGCAACGACTCGGCATCCATCGGCCAGACGGCGATTTCCGGGAACCCGTCGAGCGGCCAGCATGAGGGGGCTGTGGATGAAAGGCTGACGGCCCGGGTAATCGCCTCGAGCAAGTCGCGCGCGGGGCCAAGGCCGTGGTCGAGCGCATGGATCAACGCATCGTCGAGGACGCCACGGTTGACGCAGCACAGGTAGTAGCGCCCGCCGGGGTTGCCTAGCAGCCCAAGCAGTTCCTCGACCAGTAGCTCGGGGGCCGTGCGTCCTTCCTGTCCGGCCGTCGCGGACGCGTCCTGCACGATGGACAGTTCCATCGGTCGTGGCACGGAGGCAAGGCTGCCCGCGTCGACATCGACGACCCTGGCGACGGCTTGCCCGGCAGGCGGGTGGAACGAGGCAGACAACCTGTCCAGCAACCTTCCCCCGGCCGCCAGTCCCTTGTCCAGGCAGTGGATGGTGTGCTCGATTGCCTCGGTCTTCCCGTTCCCAGGGCCGCCGACAAGCAGCAGTATCCGGGGCGTGCCCGGGGTACCGGAGGCCACTTCCTCGGCCCAGGACTCGAGCCGCGAGATAAGGTGGGTCCGCAGCAGCTCCTTGCCAGGCCGGCCGCTGCCGGGATCGAAGAGGCGCTTGACCCCGCCGGAGTGATGCCCGGCCCATCCAAGGAGGTCCTTCGGGAATATGGGGCCTGGCCCCGGCATGTTTTCCATGATCTTCCCCCTTTTCCTTCGCCCTTCACTATGCCATGGCGGCTACGGGCCTTGGCCGGTTGGCCTCGGTGGCTTGCTTGTGCTTCGTGGACACTTGCTCCAGTTCGTCGAGGATGGACGCGACGGCAAGGCCGATGGCCTCGGCGAGCAGGGGCGGCACGGCATTGCCTACCTGGGTATAACGGGGGCATTCCTTGGTGCGTAGCTTGCCGCCGGTCGTGAACTTGCCCCGGAAGCGAAACCAGTCAGGGAAGCTTTGCAGCCGGGCACTCTCCCGCACGGTGAGGATCCTGGGCTCCGAGTAGTGGAGGACATCGTCCGGCAAGGTCGTGATCGTAGGCGCCGGCTCCAAGGGTGACATTACGCAGATCCGGTGCTTCTTGAGGCCGAACCTTGCGCGGCTCTTCGCGTTCATCCTGACCCCTTGCGCGCATTCCTTGATGATCTTCTTGAAGCGGCCACGGACATCGTCCCTGTGTCGCGCCAAGCGCATGCTGTCCATCGCATCGTCGCGGCAGTGCCTGTGCATCAACCGCTGGTAGTTGGTCAGTGGCCCAAGGTAGTAGGCCTCCTCGAACCCCCCTCGCGAGAAGGGGTCGGTACAAGGCTGGGTGGACGTCTGGTGGACCAAGAGGTCCGATATCGCATCATCCGCGGAGACTGGCTTGGTCTTGGGCAAGCCGTGCCTGGCAAGCACCTCGGCCCGCATGGACTCGAGAGCCTTGAAGGCATGCATGACGCCACCCTCTAGCTGCGAGGCCAAGTGCTTCTTGATGCCGATGACGATCAGCCGCGAGCGGCGCTGGGGCACGCCGAAGCGGGACGCGTCGACGATCTGGCCATGGACCTCGTAGCCAATGGCCTCGAGGCTCCGCTTGAGCTTGTCGTAATACGATTCGGCGGCTTGCTCCCATGCTCCTTCTTCACCCCGCTTGCTGGAGTGCGCGACCTTCATTCCCGGCACGTTCTCGAGTACAAGGATGGATGGCCTGATGGTGTCGACGACCTGGACGTATTTCTCGAAGAGCTGGTTGCGTGGATCGTCCTCCCTGCGCCGTCCGGCGAAGCTGAATCCCTGGCATGGGGGGCCTCCGGCGAGTACTTGGATCCCGCCCTTCAACTTGGCGAGGTCGCCATGGTGCTTGTCCAGTAGGTCGTCGATACCCCAGGCCTGCTTCTCCAGCCAGGATGGCCAGTCGAACTTGTCGACGGGGACCTTGCGATCGCCGAGGAGGTTGTCGGAGAACGTATCGAATGCCATGGGATCCCGCTCCACGGCAAACCGGCCCTGGAGCCCGGCCATGGAGAGGCCCAGCGACAGGCCACCACAACCCGAGAAGAGGTCTACGAATTTGTACTTGGGCATGTTCGGTGTGGTTTTCCTGGCTTCTGTTTGCACAGTGCGTTTGGGCAGGACGTAGTCGTCACGCCGCCGCCCCGGTTTATGGCCAGGGTCTGGGGTGCCACGACGCAGCTGGCGCATCGACCTCGCCGTGCCGGCGCCATGGATATGCATGTTCAAATGGGCACTCCCGTAGGGTGCTCAGGGCAGGCCGTGCGGCAGTGCCTGGTTCCCATGGGATCAGCCACGTGCGGACTCCCTTCCGATTGCCTGTGCCATCCAGGACGGGAGCATCGCGCGCGTGGTAGTCAGGGCATGCCATTCGGGCGGGGACAAGGTACGTCGTAGTGCTGCCAGTGCCTTGCCGGCATGCGTTGGCCCTATCCAGGCCAGGGCCCTTACCGCGGCACCTGCCGGGCTGCTACCTAGCGCCAGCATCCAATGGGGCGCGTGCTTCATGAGCACCTCCGCACGTCCCAGCTTCAATTTCCTGGTGCGCCCGGAGGTCAGGTAGACCGACCTCGCGGGCACCTGCCTCGTCAACCCGAGGAGGTTGGCTGCATTGGCCCCATGCGGCGTGATCATCTCGCCGTTTTGCGCGGCCATCGCCTTGACGACTTTATCGGGAGCGGGCGCGCGCGTACCATGCCGGCCACCAACAGGGGCAACGTACGTACCCCGCGCTACGCGTAGCAGCTTGCCTTCCTTCGCGAGGCGAGAGAAGGCCTGGTCGACTGCCGCCCGGCTTCCCATGTGGAGGAATTCCTTGGGCGCAAGGATGCCTCCCTCCACGAGGGACTGCGCATGCAGCAGGATCGACTCTGGCAACGTGTTCATGTCGGCCTCTCGCGAAGTAAGAATCTTACGCTAGTTTCTGACATTCATGTGCTTGGATCTTGTCGGCACCGTGCCTGGAAGCTTGTCCATAAGAACCGTGCGGGGCCATCCTGTATTCGTGCGTTCTCATAGGGTGCGACTTGACCCAATTGCGCCAACGACAGCCGGAGGCTGCGCCAGGATATCGTGGACAGGGATCGATATTGATGGCCGGGGATCATCGGCTCGCAAAGCGGTAAGGGCGCTCCGCTTTTTTTTGGGTTCTTCGCGTAAGTTCGGAGAGATTGATGACGGACACGACGCTGCCCCGCAGCTGGGGCACGGCAGCAAGAAGCGGGTCTGTGTTGTCATTCCGAACCGATGCGCACGCCGGTGTACTCGTCGACGTATCCGCAGCTACGTTCCAACGCCATGTTCAACATCATCGAGCCGTCGAAACTTGACGATAGCACTGAGCTTGGGAGAGTCTGGCGGCATCGTCGTCGGTGGTCATTTCACTACGGGCGCTCATTGCACGCATTGTGGCGGGCAGGACGACGATATGCACAGTTGAGATAGCTGGGACGCATTCCATCATCTGGGGAGAGATGTGACATATCAGGTCGTGCTAACTAAACCCTTCGCCAATGATTTGAAAACGCTCCACCAGCAAGGCAACAGAAAAATTGTTCAAGCCGCGCGCGCTGCCGTGACTGAGGCCGGAACCCATGGCGAAATCCGGTCGTTGGCGCGCACCAAACATGGCGAGTCAAGAATTCCCAACGTGGAGAAGTACGACCTTGGTGCGGGATGCCGTCTTGTCGTGCAGCTCGTAGACGGAGTGAAGAAGACCAGAGCCTTCTTATTCATTGGGAGCCACGATCAAGCAGAACACTGGCTCGACGTCCATAGAAACTATCAATGGGTGCAGAACAAGAACGATGGTGTCTTGGATTTCGTTCTAGTGACTGGGCCAGCCGTTCACAGGCACGTCCCTGCCGATAGACTGAACCTCGATGCGCCTGAAGCAACACTTGAGCAGCCAATCCTGGGCCGCTTGTCCGAGGAAGATTGGCAACTGCTCGCACTGGATTCCGAGACAAGGAGCGTGCTCGAAGCCATCAGCGGAAGCGCTTTTGAACAGGACGCGCAGAGCATCCTAGAAAAGCTTGATGAGATCGCCGGTTACGATAACGCCAGTCTGCTTTTCGACCTTATGTCGCACGCCCACGCGGGGCAATGGCCGCAACTGAGAAAGCGCCTTGAGTTACTGCGGGGTGAGGCAGTCGTGTTGGATTCAGACGCCGTTGCTGTATCCATGTCGAGCCCAGATAACAGCGAGGCATTTATCACTTTCGACGATCACGGTCTCTTAGATGAATTTTTTACGAAGGGTACCGTGGCCGATTGGATGCTGTTCCTGCATCCGGGCCAGAAGGCAGTAGCCGAGAGGGAGTTGCGGGGTCCGGCGCGCCTGCGAGGCGTCTCAGGAAGCGGAAAGACCTGTGTTCTTGTTCATCGCGCCAGGAATCTTGCCAAGAAGTACCAACAGCCGATTGCGCTGGTGACACTCACTGAAAGCATGAGGAAATTACTCGAACGCCTAGTCGACGACTTGTGCGGTGTTGAGCGTACCTTCATCACCGTCAAGACAATGAGCATGCTCGCCAAGGACACTTTGCTCGACTGTGATAGACAGGGGCCCTTGCTCACGCCGGCCTACTCTGAGACCGTCGATGCGGCGGCCAAGGTGGCGGAGGCATTCGTCAGGCAGCACCAAGACTTCGATCGATCAGTTTTTGGCGCCATGGGCTATTCACACATGCAGGAATTCCTCAGAAGTGAATTCGCCTATGTGAGAGGAAGGCTCACTGAATCAAACTTGCCGACCTACCTCGACGCAAAGGTCTTCCAGCGTCGAGGCAGAGGTACTGCGCTGGCCCAATCGGACCGGCGAATTGTTCTAGATGCCATAACGGTCTACCAGGATGCACTTGCCCAGCAGCATATGCAGGATCACGAAGGGTACGTGTCGATGGTGATCGAGGCCATCAGCCAACCAAGCTACGGAGCAGGTAAGTTCCGTTGCATTCTGAGCGATGAGGTCCAGGATTTGTCGGAGTGCGACATCGCGCTGATGGGTCGACTTAAAACACCGGATGGTCACCTGATCTCAAAGGCGGTGGACGGTCTGTTTCTGGCGGGCGATGGGGCCCAGAGTATCTACAAGCGCGGATTCACCTTGCGCCGGATTGGAATTGACATCTCGGGACGGAGCTTCAGTCTCAAGAAAAACTACCGAAATACCCATGAGATTCTGAAGGCCGCGTTCGGCCTAGTCGCTCAGTACGAGTTCGCGGATGTCGACGAAGAGAACATCGAACGACCATCATTGCCAGATTTCGCCGAAACTCATGGCGCCAAGCCACTACTCGTTCGATGCAGTAGGCCCGAAGACGAAGTTGCGTACGTGGCGGGACAAATTTACTCTTCGCTCGCAATGGGACAATTGCCGGGACAGATCTGTGTTATTGGGCCGTCGCAGAGAATGAGGGCTGAGATGGAACAGGCGCTAAAGCTAAAGGGCATCGCTACCGCCGAGCTCCGACATGACGTGGATTACGAGAGCGATCACGTAAAAATTAGCACCATCGAGTCCGCCAAGGGGCACGAATTCAGCGCCGTTTACATCGTTGGCCTAGTGGAAGGCGCCTTGCCAGCAACAGGAATTGAGGAAGACGGACTTCCCCGGGAGGCATCTCGCTTGTATGTCGCGATGACACGCGCGCGAGAAAGGCTAACCCTCACGTACAGCCATCGCCAAGGATCCTCGGCTTCCCGTTTTCTTAGCGCTATCCAAAAAGATTGCGATGAGGGACACGTGCGAAACGGGGAACTGCGACCAGTCGCCTAGTGGATCGTTGCGTGATCACTGATACCCAGATCATCTCCTACTACTTCAAGAATGCCATGGCGGTTCCAAAGGAGCCCATTCGCATTTCGTCCGTAACTGCCGCCGAATTTCTTCAGATCCAGTCCAGTCAGCACAACAAGGCTAACTACTACCCAATCCTTCCAACCCGGTTCAAACATCCAGGGGCATTGACAGGCTTAGCGGGTTACGGCGCGCCGATTCGGGCTCTGTTTGACTCTCGCCGTCATGCCGCACAGGGCAAGCGTCGAACTGATCAACTGATTCTGGACGTTGGACCGAACATCCCGACCTACATCGAGTTCGGCAGTATCGCGATCACACAACTGATCAACGAGCGACACGATCAACTCTATTCGGCCAGCATCGCTCACCTAGATAAGGCGGTCCAGAAAAAGCTCACCGCGAGGTTTCGCTTCCTGCTCGATGAAGGTGTGTTTTGCGTAGCAATGACACCAGCGGTAGCCACCGTCGGCTTGAATCTGCTCGGACTCTTCATGGATCGCTACCAAGCTAAGGAGAACACACGCAACACGATCAATGATGTTCTTGTGCTTGCCACCGCGATCAAGGAGAAGTCACGTATTCTGACAAGGGACAACCTACTAGTCAGGTTTGCGGCCGAGGTAATGACTGCCCCGACTAAGGAAGAAGGCGACCATCTGAATATCGATTTTTCACTGCCATTAACTTCCGATCGTCGCAATTCTTTGGAATCCAAAGGCTTTGTCAATCGAGGATGGAAAGTTCTTGAACGCCGTACTCGTGGCTGGTGAAACCTAGCCCTCCGAGCATTGGCAGCTTTCACCCTACGAAATTCGCTAGGCGGCTGTCGACTGTCCGGGATTGGCCGAAGTCGGCGGGTCGACTCCGCTGCTGGTGAGCCGGGCTAGTTCCACTGGCGGTGGTGGTCAGGCTCGATGTCAGGGAGGGACAACGCGATGGCGATGATCGGCAAGTGCAGCCACCGGCCATGGCTAGTTTCGCTGGCGAAGCTGGCCAGTTGCCTTGACGAAGGCGGGCTGGCGTTTTGGTGGGACCAGCGCTCGAGCCATTCAAGCTAGGTTTAAGCTGCTGCTCGTGCCTGGGCAAGCCGCATCTGGCGTGATGCGACACAAGGGTAGGCCAGCTATATGGAGTGTAGGTAGTAGTCGTAATCTATTTAGTGCGATACCGGGGTTCTCCAGCAAGAGCGTCCGTTGCAAGATCACTTTGTTTCTCGCCGGACGTGGACGTACTACACCGATGCACATGCTTCCTGACACGGGTTATCTGCGTCTGTGGCAGATTATCGGCCGCCCCGCGACGATGAACCAGGCGGCGGTTCCGGCGCTTATTCCGGTATCTCGATCGACCTGGTGGGCTGGCGTCAAGTCAGGTCGTTATCCTCAACCGACGCGTGCGTTGGGGGTCCGGATTACGGCGTGGCGAGTGGAAGATGTGAGATCGCTGATTGACCGTTGCACTACCAAGTAGGTGGCTGGCATTGAGCCGACGGCTGGGGGAAAGATAAAGTCGTCACCCCTATCCATCACTGGTGTGAATCCGGTGAGGACGCCGACAAGGCGGCTCGACGAGAGCGTCGGAGCCCAAGCGAGCGGATGCCATGAACCAGAAGGTCAGTCGCGAGACTCTCTATGACGAGGTATGGGTGGATCCGGTGACGGAAGTAGCCAAGCGCTACGGATTGTCGGATGTCGGGTTGGCCAAGCTTTGCAGGACGATGGGTATTCCGTTGCCGGCACGCGGGTACTGGGCGAAGTTGCGGACCGGGGCAAAGTCTGGGCGTACGCCGCTGCCAACGGACGGGCGTTACCGGCAGGCCGCCAGCCTGACGCGCTTCGGCCCGGATGCGGTTAAGGAGAGCGAGGAAGCCAAACGTCGCGTTCGGGAAACGAGGCAGCAGGTGATGGGGGTTTCCATCAGTCCCATCGACCGGCACCCGTTGGTGGTGGAGGCAGCTAAGCGGCTGGCAAAGGGCGACGTCAAGTCTGAAAAGGGGTTGGTATCGGCACCGGCCGAAGTCCTGCATGTCGAGGAGCACTACACCCGGATCATGGAACAGCGCAAACGGGAGCGCGGGCTGTTCGAGGACTTGGAAGCCAAGGCGAAGAAGTGGAAGAGGGCACAACACCTTCGTGCCTATGTGGATGCCGTCGAGCAGGCGGTGGCATTGAAAGGCGAGCTTACCGACGAACTGCTGGATTGGATCAGCTGGGCCAGGGCCAAGGCAGACTGGCTGGATCCGATGATCTGCGTCTCCGATCCCATCCTGGATGCACCCGAGCCGGAGAAACCATACTACTGGTGGTGATCATTACCTCGGGCGGTCATCCCTTGGGGAATGTGAGGACCACGCTGATGGGATTGGTGCTGTCCAATCTCCGATGTCTGTGGATAACCTGTGCCAAAAACACAAGATGTTCGGTCAGTCTCATGTTTTGAGACAACATATTGTGCTTGGCAGTCTATCGATGGGATTGCTAATCCATTAATTCGGGATTAAAGTTGGAATCGCTTGCTCCAAAAAGCAAGCGCCCCGCATAGGCGGGGCGTCGGGTACAACAGTCGACATCGGAGGAACCACCCCAGAAACGATGTAAGCCTGAAACGGCCTGTCCAGCATTTCGGACGGTGTAAGTTCCTACGAAGTTGTGTCCTGGCAGACGCGGAAGTATAGGCTCATATGCCTCCTTTCGTAAAGCACCTACGTAGGTCTTCCTTCTCTCCGACCCGATGGCCGTCTCCGGTCCCTTCCAGGGATGTGGGGGCGTCTTGTTGGGCAGTCTCAATGACTGGTTTTCAACAACTCTGCAGAGGCAATAGCTATGTCTAGCAAGAAGACCATAACTCAGAATCGCAGTGCGATCACCGGACGGTACGTTACGCCGGGTTACGTAAAGACGCACAAGGCAACCACGGTTACCGAACACGTTGTTCGCAAGCCGTCGAAACCGCGCGGGAAATGAGTAAGCGAAGGGGCGTCCATTAAGGCCGCCCCTTTTTTCATTCGTAGATTGCAGAAGGAAGCAGAAACAAAATGAACGCCATCCCCAAACAGTCCCCCGTGATCGCCAAGCCACGTCTTTCCGCTCGTAGTGCAGCTAAGTTCGTGCGCTTGCCGGCTGTCGAACAAATGCGGTTGCTGCACGACCAGAAGTACCCGAGGCAAGTACCCCAGGTATTCAAGCAGCCGTACTACGCACCGCCCATTAAGGGTATTCGTGATTTTCTGGAGCGTGGTCTGCCCGGGCTGGTCGACGCCCGCGCAAAGATCCAAGGCTTGTCAGTAAAGAGCCGCCGGGAACACTGCGAGCGTGTACTCACGCAGTTCATTGAGTCGGAGCATGCACATCGGGGTCTCAAGCCAACCCCTACGCTTCGCTACTACGCGAGCATGAGCGACCTTGAGCTACGGTTGTCTCCTGACCTGAGTGCTATGGATGGAGAAGAGGAGCGGATCATCTACTTGAACGCCAATGCTTCTGAGCAGGAGCCAGAAGCGGCGAAGATGACGCTCGAGATTGCCCACTGGGTACTTGAGCAGAATGAAGTGAAGATCGACCCGCGTCGGATAGAGTTCATCGATCTATTCTCGGGCAAGCTCTATACGATCAAGAGACGCAGGGAGAAAACGATCAAGTTGCTAGAAGAAAACGCGAAGATAATCGAAAGCCTCTGGCCGACGATTGATCCTTAGTACCCTTGGTCTCCGTGCCAACTGAAGTACCGCTGGCACGGAAGACTCAGTTCCTGACTCTCCGGCTGGCATGGGTCACGCGTGAGTAACTTTGCGAGTAACTTTTTTCGGGAAGCTAGGAAATGCCTGTAAAAACCCAACGTTCGAGTCCCCTCTTGGCACCAAACAAGTGGTTTTCTGGCGGGTATCCGCCGAAATCCCGGGAAGGAAAGGCCGCCAATTGGCGGCCTTTCCGTTTCCGCCTGTCCAACCGACAGTTCCGTCATTTCCATCCTGCATTTGGTGCCCAAGAGGGGGCCCGAGCCGGATCCTCGTCACGTCGCGCCGCGAATCGACGCGCGGCGGAATCCCGTACGCCGACCGTAGGATTTGGCCGACATATCGCGCGTTCACCGCATGACATCCTGTCTGTGGTTGGGGCAGGGCGACGGCCGCGGTTCTTTCAGTGCTTCATCGCCGTGAACGCGCAAAGGGGACGAATTTCATGCTGACGATCTCGCTCAGGCCATCGGCGTCCGGGGATTGGAGCGTCTGCCAGAACGGAGTGGCGCTGTTCAGCGATCTGCCGCTGAAGCAGGCGATCGGGCTGGCCAGGGTGCTGGCGAGCGACGAGCATCAGCGGCTGCGCGAGCCAACCTGCGTGGCCATGCCCGGCACGCGGGGCCAGATCGTGGTGGTTCGTTACGCGCAACTGGATGCCTGTCGCGCAAGCCACGCTCTGGCGGCCTGAATTTCGTTCCGGGCAAGCATGCGGTACGTCGCCGTGGGGCGCCATCCAGGCCCGGAACGGGGCATCGCACGACCTGATGTGGATGCCTGCCTCAAATCGCTTGCATTGGTACGCCTTGCAGCCTAATTTCAAGCAGTCCGACCAAGGGGGAGTTACATGATCAATGTTGTCCTGGTGGACGATCACGAGCTGGTTCGCACCGGCTTCCGGATG
>Ga0134128_10000369_pt1 | contig 63075 bp, 50 predicted proteins | sample KB31754_FD_96462 | JGI IMG/M metagenome (GOLD analysis project Ga0134128, IMG submission 96462) | Terrestrial soil microbial communities with excess Nitrogen fertilizer from Kellogg Biological Station, Michigan, USA - KB3-175-4 | ecosystem: Environmental > Terrestrial > Soil > Unclassified ... | reverse complement strand
CGGGAGTTTGAATGTCTCTTCGGCAACCGGCACGTTCGGCGCCGTAAGCCTCACCGCCGCCGGCAGCCTGACTGAAACCAGCGGCACAGTGTTGGCAGCCAATGCTGAAACACTCGACGCCACCGCCGGCAACATTGGTACCGCGTTGACCGCATTTGCCACCAGCACCGGCTCGCTCACTCTAAACGCCACCGGCTTCATCAATGTCACCAACACCGGCGACGTGATGGTGAGCGCCGCGGCAGGCACCACGCTCAATGTCAACACCACAGGCGTCCTCACCGTCGCCGCCAATGGCGTCGGACCGACGCCGGCAATCAGCGGCACCGATGTCACGCTCGGCGGCTCGTCGATTGAAGATCCTTCCAACAGCACCGTTACAGCCACAGGCAACCTGGTGCTCAACACATTCGGCGCCGACATCAATGGCACACTCAACGGCACCAGCGTTTCAATCCTGAGCACAGACAGCTTGGCTGTGTCCGGCAGCGGCACCGTGAATGCTACCGATCTGGCGGTGGTTCAAGCGGGAATCAACGGCGACCTGCACATCGTCAACACGCCGTCGTCCCTGCCCACTCCGGTTCTCACCAACCTGACGTTCAACACGCCGCAAACCTACCTGGTATCCGGCACCGGCAGCCACCACATCTTGATCGACACCGGCAGCCATGTCAGTGCCAACGGCTCGCTGAGCCTGGTGACCAACAATGTGATCGGAGATATCAGCGGCTTGTCCGGCAACCCAATCAAGTTCGTACCGTTCAACGGCATCGGCACCATTGCCAACCCCAACGGCGATGTGGTGATTCCGAAGAATGTGATCGTTTACGGTGATATGTCTATCCTGGCGTCGGGCAACATCGAAGCCGCCGCAGGCGTGAAGTCAATCACACTACTGCCGGGCAACAAGAATGCATCGCTAGCAGCGCAGCCATCGACAATGAACGGCGGCAGCCTGACACTCGTCGCCGGCTTCGACTTCTCCGTGCTCAGCGGAACAGCGAACGCCACCGCACCGGCAACCGGTGAATACTTCATCCCGGCGGGCTCTACCGGCTCGTCGACTGGTGGATCGATTTACCTGGGCACGGTAGCGATCAACACGAACACGACGCTGGCATCCAATACCAACAATCCGAACCCAGCAGGCGGCAGCGTGGTTGCCATCGCTCACGCCGGACCCACCAATGCCGGCACCATCGCTCTGGGCAACATCAACACCAGCTCGAATACGAAGAACGGCATCGGCGGCTCCGTATATCTGATCGGTGAGGGCGGCGTGCAAACCGGCACCATCAACACCAAGGGTGCAACCGGGGGTTCCGTCAGCATCTTCGCTGCGCAACCGACGGTTGTCGGCGGCGGCGCGACCTTCATCAACGGTCAGCTCCTGGTCAATACCTTCTTGCCGGCGGCGACGACCGCAAACTCCGGTGCCGGCATCAACACGCTGGGCATCACGACTACCGGCTCGGTAGGCCGCGCCGGCGACATCACCTTGAGTGCTGATGCACAAGTGAGAGTCGCAGGCTCCATCACCGCCACCGGAATGTCCGCTCCGACGGGACTGACTGCCGGCGGCAACGTGGACATCAGCTCACTGCAGTCCAGCGTCAACGTCACGGGCACTATCAATACCAGTGGGCTCGCCGCGAAGACGTCGGCGACCGCAGGCAGTGCCGGATCCATCGATATCGAAACAGGCAGCGCGCTGCTCGGCGATGCGGGCTCTGACATATTTGTCGGCTCGATCGTCGCGACAGGCGGCGCCAACAACGGCAGCGGCGCCGGCGGCAACGGCGGCACCGTTACTTTGATCGCCAATCCTTACGGCAGCGGCGCTCCGGCCGGCGTAGTCGGCGAGTCGTTCGGCACCATCAAAGTCAACGGCTCTATCAACATCTCCGGTGGCAATGCAACGAAGAGCAAAACTGCCAGCACCGTCAATTCCAATGGCGGCAACGGCGGACACCTTAGTGTTGAAGGCGGAACATTCATCGTCACCAAGTCTGCCGGCGGCATTAGCGTCAACGCCAAGCCCGGATTGAAGGGCGCCAACGGCAGCAGCAACGGACAGGACGGCACGGTCGATATCCAGACCTATGCCATTCAAGAACTGCCGAGCAACCTCAACTTAACCAGCACGACGAAGAATGTTGCCCTTGATCCCGGCGCCATGTTCAGCGTCGGCATCGGTGCCACACCTAACGGCATCACGGGCGCCATCGCCACTGATCTCACCCCTGCCAACAACGTCAGCAACAAGACGAAATTCAACGGCTCGGGCAACGCATTTGCCGGTCAGGTGGTGAGCAACTTCACATCGAGCAATGGCAAGGTCAGAATCGACATCGGTGGCACACCAACAACCGTTGTCGACAGCAAGGGCAAGCGCATCCTGCTGACGCCGGCGCAGGCACTGGCTCAGTATCAAACCGAGCGCGGCGCAACGCCGGGGACTCAGTCAGCGACGATCAGTGAACTCGACATCAACGGCATGACGTTCACCGCGTTCAACTTACCGTCGAATATGACTCTCAACATTACCGGCGCTCGCCCCTATCTCAACCTGCCGACATCGACCGTCATCAACGGAAGTCTCATGTTTGATTCCGGCAGCACCGCCTTCGTCAACCTCAACGCCGGCAACTTGATCAACAACGGCACCATCGGAGTGAACGGCGGAGTCGGCGCCTCCGACACGCTGATCTTCGCAGGCACAGGCAAGACCTGGACCAACAATGGAACCATCGACACCGGTGCTACCGGCGAATTTGCCATCGCACGTCCGGGCACAACGCCGCTTACTTTCGTGAGCAATGCCAACAGCTCGCTGGTAGCGAGCAAAGTGCTCCTCTCGCCGACGCTGGATGCAGGCATCAGCATGACATTCAAAGCTAACGGCATCTCCTCGAACAACAAGGCGCCTGGCGACGCAAATGCCCCGATTGAATTCGGCAACTTCGCAGTGCCTACGCTGTACCAAGCAAACTCTTCCGCACTCGGAGGCAATGCCAACTCGCCGCGCACCGTTTCCCTCTCATTTGCAATGTCAGACATCAGCGCCGGATCTCTACAACCAATCACAGCGGTGGTCGGTGGCCAGTTCAACAGCGGATTCCTGGCGAACGCCAACTCAATAACCATCAAGGGCATTGCCAGCTCAGTCAAACCGACCGGATCGACCAAGACCCAGACAGTGCAAACGGCTGTGACAATTGAAGATGGAGCCAACCTCGCTGCTAATGGAGCGGTGACAATCTCGACGACTGGCGGTAAGCTCACCGTCGGAGCGGCCACGTTGACGGCAGGCACGACTATGAAACTGTCGACTGCCGGAGCCACGAGTACATTGCAAATCGACGACAACGCTACATTGACTGCTGCTACCAGTTTGGCGGCGACCTCCGCCGGCTTGCTGCAGATCGGAAGCCACGACACATTGACCTCAGGCGTGCTCGGCAATAACCCGCCGGATATGTCCGTGGCGACGCTCCTGGTGCCTGGTCAGATCATCAAGAACGGCAGCATGACATTCTCCTCTACGGGATCTGCCGGCGTGACGATCGGTGACCACAACACCTTCACCAACAACGGATCGAAACTGCAGATTCTGGCAAGCAAGGGTGCGGTGAAAACGCCCGCGGCTCCGGCGGCAGACATCTCGATTGGTTCGAACAACACAATCGTCGACTTCGGCGGCAACGTGATTATCCTGGCGAAAGGCAATGTACACGCCGGCACCGACAACAACTTCCAGGCGAAGGGACTGACGACTGTCTCCACCAGCGGCGGTGTCGAAGTGGGCGGAGGCACCACTAAGAGCACAATCACTGCCGGCTTCAACGCGAAATCCGGAACCGCAAATCCGAATATCACCAATGGCACATACCAATTCGTCGGCTCGAATTTAGGCACCGTGCTCATCAATGGCAGCCTCACTGCCAACGGTATCGTCAACCTGGATAACACCGTCAGTGGTATCACAAATGTGAATACCAGCCAGCACGGCGTAGTCAACTTCGATTCCGTGGGCACGGGCACCGTAATTATGGACGGTAGCGAGACGTTCCAGACGCAATCGATCAAGCCGGTTTCCACGCCGATAGCCGCTGCTGTGACCGCCGATATGGTAGTTGATACGGGCGATGACATGCTCGACAGCGGCTCTGCCGATACGGAGATTGCTGAAGCGACGCAAGCCGTTTCCACCGGTGCGGCGCAGGCGACCTCGAACGTAATCAGATTCACAGCCGACGGCCAGTCGTACGTCGCCACGCTCGCCAACGGTGCAACCATCAGCATCATCGGCAAAGCCGGGTCTGCAGTCAGCATCGAGAACGGCCAGCCTACTGTGCTGTCGGGCGCCGTGGTTATTGTTTGCTCGCAAGAGACGACCGTGCAGACGAGATTCGGCAACTACCGCGTTCCCGCGCTGTCCCGTGTAGGCATTGACGTCAGTGGGCATGAGGGCGCCCGCCTCACCAACCTGGACACACCGGCGGCGCATTTCACGCCAGTTTCGATGAAGTAATGAGAGCGTTCTCGGCGCGTTCGATCACCAACAGCATGCCCATCGCCAATTTCCGAAAGTCAACATTCGGGCATCCTTCGGCAATATATACAAATCTACGTCTTGCTTGGCGCTGGTTACCGCTGCTCATATAAGCAATGGCGAGCCAGAATTGGCAGACCCAATCGCCCGTCGACTCAACGATGCTCGTAAGGGCTGCGATAGCCGCCTTGTGGTTGCCTGCGCGCATGTCCAGTATGGCCTGGCGAGTCGTCGCCTGGGCAATTGTTGACACCATGGTGGCAGCCGGCCCGGTGACCACCCAACTGGGCTTAGCTTGTGCACTGATCCGTTCTGCATTTCTTAGTGAAGACATATCACAACCCTCCCGCCACGGCTGATAGGACGAAACAAAAATCGACACTAGACTGAAGCTCGGCGAGGCGAGATTCCGCCTGCATGCGCAACGCGTGCAAGTTTTGTTGTGCGGCTCGCGAATAACGGTGAGTGAGTCCGAAGGCACGACTGCAAAATTCGAACTCGCGTTCTGCCATCGTGATTGCTTCGTCGAATCTCAACTCGGCAAGAGGCTTGATAGAACGCCGGCGCAGAATGGTGGCATAAATCCTGGCAGTCTCCACGCCATGTCGTCCTTGAGAGCGGGCGAGCTTTAACATGCGCTCGTCTTCGACCATATCTTTCTCGTGCTCGTGCAATTCCATTGTTTCGCTCCTCCTTGTGATTTGATTAGCCGTTCGATGCATCCGTCTCGGTGTCTATAACCAGATCATCGTCACCGATGACGGTAGCGGAAACGGGGGTGTCCGCGTTCACGCACACCAAACCCGATGGCTTGCCATTGCCGCTGCAAGTGTTTATGTCATACGTAGCAGGTAGAAGCACTCGTCCCGATCCGTTACCATTACCGGCGAAAGCGCCGATGTTGACAGTGCCACCGGCCCCGGTGTCCGATGAGGTGTCGATACTCATGTCCGAAGACAGACTACAATCGACGATGCCGCCTGCCGACGCTTTCCCGTGGAGCACTACGTTGCCGCTCTTGTCGAAAGTGTATTTGGCGCCGGCCAGCAAAGTGATATCGCCGGATGGCCCATTGGCTGACGCCGTACAAAGATGCATTTGCGCGGCTGAAGTAATGTTCTGCTGAGATAGAACCACAATTGGGGCACCATTGGTCACTATGGATTCGAGCCAGACATTTCCGGTGTTGAGAACTACTGGTTTGCCGGTGACGTTCCAGGTGCCGATTCTGAGACTGGGAACGTTCATCTGAAGGTACATGTTGTCCGCCGTCGCATCGACAACTCCGGTAACTTCTGCTGGCTTGGCTGTACCAGATCCGCCACCGAGGTTGAAATTAAGTTCGCGGCTCAAATAATTGCCGCCCTGGAAGGTCCATTGCGACGTGCCTTGTCCCACAAAGGAGATGGAACCGACAAGCGCTTCGATCGTTCCAGTGGACTTTACGTCAACTTTTGCCACCGCCGGAGCAGAGAAAGTCACATTGCCTGCTGTAGAGCAAATCAGCCCGTTGTTTGTCAATCCGCCGCCGGCGTTGAGAGTGATATCATTCTGGGCGGCTATAACGCCGGTGTTCAGAATTGACTTTCCGGAGTTGAACGTTAGCGCCCCGATGCTTTTAATCACGCCATAATTGGCGAACGCACCGTTAGCGGTGAGAGAAAGAGCAAGCATGTCTGTGGCCGGCTTAGTGGCGGTCAGCCCGTTTGGCAAGATAGTCGAGATTGTGCCGCCGTGAAGATTGGTGATGTTGTTAGCCTGCACGGCGACGGACGTAACTGCCACATTGGATGACACCGCATACAGTGTCCCGCCATTCACCAGGTTTCCTGAGAATACCGAGCCGGCGTCGGTGGAGAATGTATCAATTCCTATAACGCCCTTAGGCAGGATCAGATCGCTGCCTTGTTGGCTGCTCCCATCCATCGTGAACAGTCCGCCTGTAGCATTGCCTGATCGCCCGATGATCAGAGATTGATGTCCGGATTGCAACACCTGCTGTAAGGCGATCGCCTCGGCGGGAGTCAGCTGGGTACCACTGCCCACTCGCAATGCACGCGAGCCCACAGTAATGGTGGCACTCTGGAAATTGGGCAGACTGCCGGCCGCTACGGTGTGCTTAGTCGACGTTAAGTTCATACTGGGAAGAGTGGCCGCGGAGGCACTGCCCATCATTAGCGCTGCCATCGACAGGGCGATTGCAGATGAAGTTATCGCGGCGGTGTGTCTGAGCATGACGTACTCCTTTTTGTCGAATGCAACCCGGCACGCCGACCAGGGCATGCGTTGCGATTTGTTTGCTTTGAAGACTGGCGCTCAACGGCGCATATTACAGTCATACTCGACTGCAAGAGCCGGCGCGTCCCCCCTGACGGCGAGACCGGAGGATTCCCCTGGAGGATGATCAGTCCTCTCAATCGGGTGATTGAGAGCGAGTGGGCGGAAGGCACGAATCAGCGGACGACCGTCCTGCGCACCCTTCCAGCGCAGCTTGCAGCCATCCCCCGATCAGGGGATCGCCAGCGGCGAAAGGTTCGTATAGGCAATGCAATTGCCAAGATTTAAGCCGCGTCGGAGGTCGGCTTCCAGCTCGAATAGATCCTTAATTGTGTCGACCGTGCGCCAAAGTGCGCGGGAACAGTAGGCCGCCAACTCGCCTTCGCGAGCGAGCGCCGGAAAAGTCAGCTCTTCGTGATCGCCTTTGTCCGGCAGGCGGTCGATCGCCTCAGGCTTAAGCAGATAGATCCCGCAATTAATAAAGTGCGGCAACTCGGGCTTCTCGCTGAACCCGCTGATTTTGCCGTCCTCGGTAATGTCGACGATACCGTAAGGTGACCGCAGCTTCGTCGTTACCACGGTAATCAGCGCTCCGGTCGAGAGATGGTGCTCGGCAAGATCACCAATCGGCAAATCGCAGATATTGTCAGCGTTCATCGCAATTACCGAATTGACCGTGGGTCCAAGTTTCCTAAAACCAGCCTTAAGCGCGCCACCTCTACCCAGTGGCTGATTTTCGATTGCATAAGAGATCTCGAGCCCAAGATAACTGGCTCCGAAGTAGGACTGAATCGATTCATGCAGGTAGCCGCAGGCGATCACAACTCGTTTGACGCCATGCGTGCGCAGCCAGTTTAGCTGGTAGGCGAGAATGGGCATGCCATTAACTTCCACCATGCACTTCGGCCGGTCTTGAGTCAATGGACGCAAACGTTCACCGCGACCACCAGCGAGAATAACCGCGTCTGTAACGGCGGGCGTAAGCCCGCTGGCATGTTGCAAGCCGCCGATTGCCTTGTCCCGGGTCATAGGCCATCCTCATCAGCATCAACGATAAGCTCGATTGATCCTGCGGCCGGCTCTGAATGAGCAATCGGTTTTAGCGCCGCGGTAGTGAAATTGACATTGGATAGATTGATTGTGTTAGCCGCACCGATGGAATCAAAAACAATGGCGCCGCCAAGCGTGACGTCGAGTAGGGCGGTATTTAGGGTGACAGTTCCACCATTGCTCAGATTGACTTTCACCACACCGTGTGTTGCCGAACCATTATTAATGGAAACACCGGTGCCAAGACGAGTGGGATCGGGTGCTGTTCCGGATTTTAGACGAATAGCAGCCGCGAGCTTGCCGGCGGTGGCGCCGGCACCAATTTCGATGCCGCCGCCGACGGCTGACTTAGAGGTTGGTAAGTGTTTCACAGCGTTGGAAACATAGTTGTCTCCGCTGCCGGAAACTTTGCCGGGTGTAAGCAGAACAAGGTTGCCGCCATTGGCGGAGAAGTTGGTGTTCGTCATGCTTATGCCTGCGGTGCCTGGTCCAATGGCAGAGAAGGTTAGATTGCCACCATAAGTTGTCAGCGAACTGGCTCCTGTCGCATCAGTAGTGATACCACCTGCGGTTTTGGTCGATCCTGATTGAATCGTAATCGAGCCTTTGCTCACAATGTTGTTCGGCACAAGAACGCCATTAACAGGCGGCGCATTGCCGTCGGTGCCAGGTAAACCCGCTTGCAAGCTCGAATCGCCATCTATCGATACCAGCCCACCGCTGCTGACAGTCAGTCCCTTTGTGACGGTGTAATTTGCACCGTTCAAGTCGATTGGCGTGGGCAACGTGCTGTTTGCCGCGTTCGGCTTGCCGAGGATGGTGAGCTTGCCGATTGTGCCTGAGGGAATCATACCGTCGAGGGTTGCAGTCTGTTGAGTTTTGCCCGTTCCTGACATGGAGAGATTCAAGGTTACGGCTGCCGCTTGAGGAGAGCCCGGGGACAGAGCCGTCGCGGATGTTCCGAATGAGGTCGGCAACTGCAAAGCTCCGAATCCAATATTTGAGAATGTGCCCTGGTTGTTCGTGATATTAAGCGTGGTTGGCGCGCCGGTTGCCGGTATGAAAATGTCTGCTACATTCACCGCACCCGCCGCCGGACCCATGTTCGTAAAACTGACCACCTTGCCTGGATCCAATATATAAAGATCACCCGGCGCAGTGATCGTCCCGGAGTTAGTCCACTTTCCGGTGCCCTGGAAGGCGATGTTGTCGGCGGATGTAATTGTGGCTCCCGCAGGCAGAGTGAAAGCCAGCGAGCCCAAGTTCACTAAGCCGGTGGTCGCGTTGCTAAAGTTTACTGTTCCGCTTACTGCCGGCGCTTTGGTGGCAGCAAGATTTAGAACCGGGTACACGCCAGTGACGTTGATGCTTACGCTGTTAGCAATGTCGCTGGCAGCGAGGATAAATGAGCTAAATGTTTGCGGCAGATCGTAGCCCGGCACCACAATCGAACTCTGTGCCGTGTGCGGCGCCTGAGGGGTGACAGACACGGCAAGCCCGGTGCTACTCAGTCCAAGCGTCTGGCTATTCGTGTTGCCGGGGTTGCCCGAGGTTGAGGTCAGGCTGGTTTGATACAAAGCCACAGCCATGGCCGGAGTAATCAGCTGCCCGGGAACGACAGGCACGGTCTTGTAGCCCCCGGAGCCGTCCTGTTCAATGATGTTCTGCGCGCCTGTGTTCGGAGCTGCACTGTTAGTCGTAAGAACATTAATAACGATGCTGGGAATCGGATTCGGATTCGTTAGTGAAGCCGGTATCGGGAAGTCGTACGGTGCTGGTCCGGGTCCCAGTGGCAAAGATTGGTCGGCAACGCCATCGGCAATGAAGGCTCCGTTGTAGATGTATCCGGCAGTGCCATTGTTTACCGGCTTCAGTCCGAACGTGATCAAACCACCCGGAAGCGCGACGATGTTTTGAGTGGCGCTTGTAAGATTGAAATTGGATGGCAGCTGCTGCACCGAATAGGAAGTCAGAGTCACGGCGCTTATCGCACCGCTGGCAAATGTTCCGTTTCCGATATTATTGTTGATGCTGAATTTATTTTTGCTGATTGTAGTGGTGCCTAACACCTGGAGCGCGCCGGCAGTTATCGTAACCGCACCCGCGGCACCGCCGATTCCATAACCGGTGCCCAGTTGGTTGCCACCAAATGCATTGATGAATCCTTTGACCATGATATCGCCCGTATAAGCGCCAACCGAATTGTCATCCTGCGATGTAATCAGGGTAACGTTCCCGGCAGTTCCACTGATTGAAGTGCCTTTAGCGGAAGCTCCGTTCGTCAGGATGTTTCCGCCGATGGTTGAGAACGCCGGTGTATTGACGTTGACAGCGCCTCCGCTGCCAGCCACTCCGGCGCTTCCAACAACGATCCCGTTGGTGGCAATGTTGGAGGTGGTGTTGACGACTCCCTCGATCGACGTCAGATTCACCGCACCGCCGACGAAGCCTGTTGTAGTGATTTTACTGTTGACCTGGACATTGGACAGGGCGCCGAGCGTCACGCCGCCCGCCACGCCAAATGTAGACGTCGCGTTCGCTGAAATGGCACCATTAACGGTGACTGCCGGACCGGAGCCACTCGTCGCCAACGATGCCGTGACTCTCGATAGCGGAGACAAGAATCCATTTGCAACGGCAAAATCGCTATTGAAATTTGGAGTCGCCGTCATCTGAGTGACGGTGCCGCCGGTCACCGCTCCCTTGGCATTAATGGCACCATTCACGGTGATTCCACCGGGCGCGATAATTTCAACGTTTCCGCCGCTTCCCGAAGAAGAAGAGCTGTTGATCGCTCCAGTGAAGACCTCACCCATATTCGGACTCGGGCTCGTGGTGCCCTGTCCAGCCACGATCAGTACATTGCCACCGCTGCCACCACCTTTGAAAGTGCTTCCGGTATTCAAAGATATTTTGGCGAGATTGACATTGCCGCCGGTGGGCGACGGAGTGGGGCTCGTGAGGATGCTAATGCTTGGTCCATGTGTGGGTGTGTAAGTGCTGCTTTGAAGGTCGAATCCCGCCAGAAGCGTCAGGTTACCGCCATTGCCTGTGCGGTTCGAAAGATTGATTGTCTTGAGGCTAGTGCCGGTGATGTTGCCGCCAGCAATAACGGCTAGATTCTTGCCCGCGCTCTTGATGATCATGTTCGAGGTCAGGTTGATGTCGCCAGCGCTGGATATGGTTCCCAGCGTTGGCGATTTGGGTGCAATGGTGAATGTCTCTGTACCGGTAGCGCTCAGTCCGTTGGGATCGAACACGGCATTGGTGTTGACGCTGGCGTTGGCGCCCGCACCGATAGTCACAGTCGTGGAGCTGTCGATGGCAAATGATCCATTGTTTGCATTGAACAAAATCGTTTTTCCTGCGCTCGCACTCAGAGTGACACCTTCGTTCGCAATCGTCGAAGCAAAGCTAATCGAGCCAGAGGAAGAGGCGAGCGTCATGCCGTTGGTATCCGCGATCGTACCCGTGCCGGTAATTGCCAAATTTTGGCCAATTGGGCTCTGGATTGCCAGTGCTCCGGTTGCCGTCACCAATGTTGACGCTCCGACGTTCAGAGCGGACGTAGTAATAGTAGTTGTTGCGCCGGAAAAAGTAGAGGTGGTGTTGTCCAAGGCAGTGATACCAAGCAAATCCGAAAGCGTGAGATTGCCTGCTACCGAGGATGAGTTGAGCCTCACAGCCACACCGTCTTGAATCGAGACGGTGGCGGTCGGACCGACCGTCATCAGTTGTAATTGATTGGCCAAAAGCAAACCATGAGTTTTGCCAGTCTGCCCAAGAGTTACATTCCCGGTGCCGGCGTTGACGACCAGGGATGACGTGTCGAGCGTTCCGGAAGGTTGAGTAATCGTGCCTGTGCCGATGACAGTAAGAAGCGTTGGCGCACTCGGCGACATGACGTTGCTCGACAATGTAATTGAAGAATTGAGCTCGGTGGCATCCAGGGAAACGCCGACAGCAGCGAGGCCGCCGTGCACCGTTATCGAGCCGTTATTCGCCAGGGTGAAGCTGCCTTTGGCAAATGACGCATTCAGCGTGAGCTTGGTGGCTTTGGTGCTGGGCAGTGTATTGGTGAGGACGACATTGCCCGACGCGGTAGCGATGAGAGCGGATGTGGAAATCGACATTGGATTCAAACTGGCCTGCGCCAATGCGATATAGCCGTGGCTGGCGTTGAGAGTTAAAGACTTGGCGGCATTCAAAGAAATACCCGAAATGCCGGGACCGCCGTTGATGGCCCAGGCCGATATGGTGCCGGATGCTTTGAAATTGACTAGACCGGCAAAAGTGGCAATGCCGTCATCGAGCCCCGGCGCACTGGAGGCGGGCGCTACAGTAATCTTGGGCACGGCTGCAGTGCATGTGACAAGTTCAGGAATGTTCAGCGTGGTAAATCCGGTCGCAGGCAGGTTTTGTTTGGCAAGCGTAAATGTGCCTTGAATATTTGCCACACCGGTGGCATCCAGAGAAAGCGTCTGCACCGACTTGCCACCAGCGCCGACCTGAATCAGAGCAATTAGCTCCGCCGGTGTGGTGGACTGTCCGTTGATGAAAGAAACCGGCGAGCCACCCTCGATGATAGTCAGTTGTCCGGTGTTGGGAAATTTTTGTCCGCTGGCGATCGTCGCCGCAGAGGCCACTGCATTCATCAGGTTGGGATTGGTAACACCGGTATCAATAGCTTCAATGATGCCGGCCGTGCCATTGCTGGAAGCGTGTCCGACATTAAATATAGGGCCGCTTACCGAAAGTTTCAGGGTAGCATCCTTCAGTGTCGAGAGAAGATTGCCGTCGGCGGCATACTGTCTGGATTTCAATTTCGTCTTGGTGCCCAGCGATTGAACAATCACGCCCCCCCCAGGACCGGCCGTCAGAATTGAATCACCCGGACCACCTGAATTAAAAAAGTGTGGCGCCGCCAGCAAGGCAGCATTACTCAATGGCGTCTGGTTTGAATTCGCGTTGAAGACAGTATATGGCTTGTAGAACGTGTAGAAGGTTTGTTTCACGGCCACGGTGTTGCCTGTCAGTGAGACGACGCCGCCGGCACCGGCCGCACCACCGGCAACAGTACTGTTGGTATCAGCAGAGCCCGCCTGTCCAATAGCACCGCCGGCGCCACCAGCATCGCCCCCACTCCCACCCGCACCGCCATCCGAAAAGACGTTGCCTGGACCTCCGGCTCCCGGCGTGCCATTGGCACCGGTTCCCCCGGTAAGTGTCGCGGCGTTGGATGCAATTGTGGGCAAGTTGCTACCGCTCATCCCGCCGCCACCAGGGACGAAGCCGCCGGCGCCACCACCGCCGCCCGCCGCCGTAGAAGAGCTGTTTCCGCCATCGCCGGCATTGTAGGTAGAGCCACCGCCGCCGCCACCACCGGCACTGCTTGGATCCTGTCCGCCGGCGCCACCACCTCCGCCACCAGGTGCAGAAATGTAGCCGGTTACAGTTATCGTCTTACCCGTCAATGTGACGTTCCCACCCGCGCCACCGGCCCCGCCGGCACCACCTGTGGTCCCGCCGCTACCGCCAGTGCCACCGCCACCACTAGCCTCTATGGCTTCAACCGTGATCGCGCCCTTGGGTGCAGTCAGCGTGACAGAGCCTGCATTGCCGCCGGCGCCGCCTGCGGTGCCGGTTGCTCCCTCACCTCCGGTTCCACCCGAGGTGATGATTCCGCCATTGGGGGGTGTACTGATCTTGATGGTGCCGCCGCTAGAGACAACAGTGACGTTGCCGCCGTTTCCACCAACACCACCGGCACCAGTGCCTGTTACGCCATCGCCTCCGGGTGTGCCTATATTCAGTATTTTGATGTTGCCTCCCGCCGAAATGTCGACGTTCCCACCGGCACCGCCGGCCCCGGCGGCGCCGGTCTCATTTGCGGGAGCAAACAAGCCAAATGCCAAAATACTGCCGGCGGTGATTGTGGTGCCTGCTGTCAGTGTTATGTTCGCAGCAGATGGCGGAGGCATCGCAGAAGTTGGACCAGAGACCGTGGAAATCGGGGATCCCGGCGAAGTGTCGAGCGAGCCGAGCGACATGGAGGTCTTCTGAGTCGTTCCTGCTGAGATGGTGCCGCTACCCGATTGAATGGTGCCGCCGATTACCACCACTGACCCGCCGGCAATTACCGGCGCGGCCGTAGAAATATTTATGGGTCCACCCACATAGCTGCCCAGCTGGGGTGTTCCGCCTGTCTCGATTAGCCCGGTGCCGGCTATCGCGTGTCCCCCCTTAGGATCAGCAATTGCCCCGGCGATTATGGTTACGGTGCCGCCCGTCCCCAGACCGGGACCGCCGACGGGACCGCCATTGCCGTAAGTGTTAATTGCAGCACTTCCGAGATTGATGGACCCCGGCACTAACTTGCTTATCGTTGATCCGAGTTTGGCGAACGCCAGCATCGTCACGCCGCCGCCATCGACACCTGAATGTCCGTCGGAAGTTCCTGTCGTGTTGACTTGGCTCACGCCTTTCAGGTTTATCGCACCGCCTGTCTGCGACGGAGCGCTGAAGGAGACAATCGTCGTGTTGTCATTGGTCACCTGATTGTTACCAGGCTGTACGGGCGACGCTTGTAATTGTGCCCCGGCGACAATGAGAACATTGCCGCCGTTACCCGTGCCCGTATTGCCGATACCGGCAATAGTGGTATCAATGGTGCCGGCGTTGACAATCACGTCTCCGCTTGCAAGCAAAGCGAGATCGGCGCCGTGCGTGGGACTAATGTTGGATAGAACGAGCGACCCGTTAGTATTGAAATAAGTCGGATCGCCGGTGATGTTCTGCGTTCCGAATCTAAGTACAGGCGTGGCGGCGCCGAAATCAGAATTCGCGGCACCGATGTTCACAAGCCCCGTAACTTTGCCAACATAGCCGCTAAGGTTGCCACCAACAACATCGATGTTTAGCTGCTGCGAAAAATAATTGCCGCCCACAAGCGTGATACTGGGAGTCACGGTTGACGACTGCGCCGCAAGCACGATGTCGCCTTGGTCCGCATTAATGGTGCCGGATCCGGTTATATCTAGTTCACCAGCTGGCGCTGCGATTGTGACATTGCCTGATGTTGATTGAATAAGGCCGGTATTGATTAACTGCGGCGTCGTTAGATTGAGATTGCCAGAGGATCTGATGCTACCGGCATTGGTTATGCCCTGCATCGCCGAGAGCGTGAGATTAATGTTACGCCCAGCGGAAATGATGCCGCTCACCTGGTTCTGTATGCTGTCGGCTCCAATCAGAGCGGATAGAGAAGACGAAAGCGAATTGGCTACGGTCAAGTGTCCTGCATTCTGCAAAACGCCTTGCACAGTCAAGGTCTGTGCACCACCTCGCAACTGATCCAGCAGCGTGACTCCCTTTGGCACCACCAGATCGGAAAATGTCACCGAAGATCCTACTGCCACGCTGCCACTAATGGCGTTTCCCATTTTGCCGAGAATTAGGGATTGATGACCGGTGACCAACACTTGCTGAACCGCAAGCAGTTCTGCCGGAGTCAACAATGTGCCCGCAGTCACGTGAAGTGTCGAATTGCCTACGTGCACATTGACTGGACTAAAGCCAGGTAGAGTGCCCGCCGTAGAGGCTGCCGTCCGCGAGCTAAGATTGCCGGATAGTGGGCTGCTGAAAACGGGATTGCCAACCATCAGATTGACCATCGTCGCCAGCAACATCCATGCCGTCAAACGGATCTTCTTATACGATTTTGAGTTTCTCACGTTAGGTCTCTATCGGATTCTGTGCATATGCAAAAGCCGGTGAGCTTGATTACCGACCGGCAGTGGAAGAGGTTCCGAGGGAAATAAAGGTTTGACAATCCCACGGCAGGCTAATGCCTTTACCGCAAACAAACAAGAGAAGAATTTCGCAAATGCACGCGGCTGCCATGCAATAAACAACTACCCGACATTGGAAGAGCGATTGGAAGATGATCTGAAGATCCAGCTCCCACCCTGCTCGTTGTTCGTAGAGCGCATTTAACGCAAAACGTTCGACATACGGCAGATTGTGATTGCGATTGAGCTGCTCGATGCCTATTAGTCCCGGCGGGCGCAAAGGAATGAATCCAGGCAAGTCATCATCAAACTCCCCCTCGCGAAGCAAATTGCACTCAACTTCGGACAAGGGTCGGGGACCAATGATGCTCATTTCTCCAAGGAGGATGTTGAGAAGCTGAGGAAGCTCGTCGATTTTGGCGTCGCGTAGCCACCGTCCGACCCGTGTGACGCGTGGATCGGCAGGAAGGGTCACACAGGATGCGTGCTCCGTGTTCTGGTACATGGTGCGCAATTTATACAGCTTGAAAGGCTTGCCGCCTGCACCGAGACGACGCTGCGTGAAAATTGGGGAACCCTGGCTTTCTTTCACAATCGCGATGCATGCCACCACGAGCACGGGCAGGCTCATAAGCAGCGCAATCGATGCCAGCAGAAGTTCAAGCACTCGTTTGAGACGATGGTAGATATTTTGTAGTGGAACAGCCGAACGCGCGGAGCGGTTTACCGGCGGTATCTCGATCGATTGCACGCTCCGAATACCTGTTTCCTGTTACCAATCCACCAACGCCGGGCGGACACATCTTGCGATGCGCACCATGTGTGCAACTCAAAAATGGAGTCAATTATTCTGCACAATTACAAATCATTGCACGAGAGAACGAAGATGACATTAACACTCGGGCGCCCACAGTTAAAAAGATCTGGGCCCTTCGCAACCGCGAGAGCCACTATTCATGCGGCAGGCCGAGTATCGATGGCAAGAAGATATCTAGCCGTCTACGACTCGACTTCGATCAGACGTTCATAGATGCGTTGCATGCGAGTAGCCGCCATGTTTATGCTGAACCGCTCAATTGCTACCTGTCGCGCTCTCGAGGCTATCGTCTGAGCGAAACTTCGATTATCCAGCAAGCGCAAGATCGCCTGCGCCATGGCGGCCGGGTCACCCGGTGGCACCAGCAGCCCAGTCTCTTCATGCGTGACTATCTCTGGGATGGCGCCGGCGTCGCTGGCGATTGTCGGCACTCCCGCCGCCATCGCTTCGAGTACCGTTTGGCCGAACGGCTCGGGTAGCACCGAAGCATGCACGAAGATGCTCAGGTTGCTCAACGCGTCCGAGATGTCATCGCGAAAGCCGACAAGGTTTACTGCGTGCGTCAACCCGAGCGAAGCGATTTGTTCGCGCAATCCGCGCAGGTAGTCTTCTTCGCCGAACATGGTGCTACCAATGATTTCGAAGCGCGTGTCTGGTCTCTTCTTCAATACGATCGCAGCAGCCTCGATGAAAATGTGTTGTCCTTTCCATGGGCTGATGCGACCAATTAATCCGACGGTATTAGTGCTCAGCTGCCGGTTTTGTCTGCCCGTCTTCTGCGGCTTTGGAATCCCGTCGTACACTACGCTCGCGCGTTGCCCAGTTGGCAAAGTTTGCATGGTGGCGTTGGAATTGGCGACAAGGTAGGCTGGCACGATGCGTGCCAAGAGCCGAAACAGCTTTGTAGCAGACGAAGGCAAATAATCAGGCGCTATGCGGTCGCGTATGTGCCACAAAACTGGCACTCCGGCAAGCCGCGCTGCAAGCCCTCCAATAATGTCGGACTTGAGCGAGTTGGTATGAACGATGTCCGGTTTTCGTAGAGCGATGAGGTCTCTTAAAAGCGCTATCTGTTTCAGAACGGACTGAAAAATACCAAGCTGCAAAAACAACCCTGCACCCAGCGATTCTCGCCGCGTGTTCAGCACCCGAGAATCCAGCGGCAATATGATCGGTTGCACGCCGATTTTTTTAAGCTCCGAGGCGAATTTCCCGTTGGAGAAAAGGACGACGGAGACGCGGAACCTTTCTCTATCGAGTGCAGAAATCAATCGCAGCAAAGCGATTTCGCCGCCACTGAGCTTCGCCGTGTGGTCGATGAACATGATATTCACCGGCTTGGTTTGGAGCAGCGTGGATCCAGCGGTCATTCGAGTTCGGCTCTAGTGTATGCGGTTGTTGAGAAGCACGATACCGAGCGCGGAAGCTGCCGTCAACAAGCCGCCGGCAGTCTTTGGACCCATCCGCTTCAGTGTCGACTCAGTGACTACCACCACATCGCCGTTACGGATAGGCACGCGTCCTATCGCCTCTCCCTTATCATGCATCATGCCTATGAGGTTTTTCCGCGGCATTTGAACGACCATGGATTTGACCGTGCCGTCTCGTGATTTTCTAGTGAGGATCACGGATTTGACGCTGGCATTAGTGCTATATCCGCCCGCCTTGGCAATGGCAGAGTACAGGTCATCATCCGGTCGCAAATCATAGATTCCAGGTTTTGTGACGGCGCCGAAAACACGTACACGCCGCGTACGTTCTGCCGCGACACCTAAGCTGCTGCTATCAAATGCCGGACCGCCTCTGGACACGAAGATGGTATCACCATCACGCAGCGGAACGTCCTGGCTGATGTCACCTTCTACGGCGAGGGTCCATAGGTTTATGAAGTACATTGTGCCGGTGAAAGCACGAGTCAATCGAATGTGGGTTATGTCCGCCGTGTCATGTACGCCACCTGCCATTTGCAATGCGGTCATAATCGAAAGCTGATTTACTTTCGGCGGATTTGAAGTAATCGTCGAAATCTGGTTCTGCGCCACATAGCCTTGAGGAACCGTCACCGAATTAGCAAAATCATCGCCTCCGGTGTCCAAAGGCTGAACGCCAGCCTTTGAGGTAAATAGACCAGCCTCGGTAGTATATACACCAGGGCTGACAACATCACCAAGTACTTTAATAGCAACGGGACGCGCCTTAGAGATGGTGACAAAAGTCTCTGGCGGAGAATGTCCCTTATTGACCATGTCATTGACCTGCTTCAAAGTCATTCCCTCTACGGAAATCACTCCGAGCGGGTATACGGTAATCGTGCCGTCCGGAAGCACGGTAGTGTGGATGTTCAATGGCGGCTTGTCGGCGTCGGCGAAGCCATAATCGAAGATATTGAGCTGATCCCCAGGTCCCAACGTATATGGCTCGTTCGGCGGGACTTCCATGGCCGCGATCTTTGCTTCAGCGGGCAGCAACATTCCGATGCTGCGTTTGTCATTGTTAGGCTCGGCAGTACCGTCGTCAGCCGCGAGCACGCAAGGCATGGAAGAGCACCCGGCGATAATGACGCCGAGTAAAACGCAAACGAGTTGCCTTGCCAGGTTGATCACAAGATAATTCTAACTGCGCTCATGACTGCCGATGGATCTTAACAGAATTAGTTTGCAGTAAACTGTTAATTGTCGAAGAGGCGCTTTACATGCCGGAGGACGGGCACGTGTCCGAATCCAATCCGCAATTTATGATCTTCTTTTCGCTGGAACGCTGGGATCATGTTTGGCGCCGGAATCAATTTATATGCGCTGGACTGCTCGAAAGATATCCTGCGCTGAAGATCCTTTGGATTAATCCCCCGATCGATGCAACCGCAAATCCAAATTGGATAAACACTTTCCGCAGTGGCGCCCATGCAGTTCCAGATATGTCGCGGCTGTGGACACTTGATCTTCCGAAGCTGTTGCCAAACATCGTTGGAATAAACTTCAATCAGACGCTATACCTCAAAAAAATTCGGCGCGCTTTGCATAGCCTCGGCGTCGTCAATCCGATCGTGTGGGTCAACGATCAGAATAGCGTCACGCTTGTACGAGCCCTCGGATGGTCTGTTTCAGTCTACGATGTGACGGACGATTGGGCTGCAGCAAGCCTATCGCCCAGACAAAGAACAGCTGTCATCACTAATGACAAATGGCTCGTCGACAACGCGCAGCATGTGGTAGTTTGCTCGGCGCATCTAAGAGAATTGAAGTCCGCTGCAAAGTCATTACATCTGATACCAAACGGTGTGGACTGGCGCAGGTATCATCCCGACAATTTAGCAAACGTGCGCCGACCCAGCGAGCTATCGTTATTGACTGGGCCCATCGTCGGCTATACCGGAACTCTGCACGAAGACCGGCTGGATGTCGATCTCATATGTGACCTTTCAACGCGAGTGCCTAATTGCAATTTTGTATTCGTAGGTCCAAATTGTTTAAGCCGAAAGAACGACCTACGGTTGCGAACTTACCCTAACGTCAACCTCATCGGAGCGATTCCCTATAGCGAACTCCCATCATACGTAGCAGCTTTTGATATCTGCATGACACCGCACAAGGTCAGCGAGTTTACCGACAGCCTGGATCCACTGAAGTTGTATGAGTATCTCGCTACCGGCAAGCCTGTAGTATCTACATGCTGTGCTGGCTTCCGTGACTTCCCGGAGCTGGTGCAACTCTGCGCAAGTGCCGAAGATATGGCGGCCGCCATAGGCAGCATTGTGGCAACGGGCGGGCCGAAAAAGCTTTCCGCAGCTCGCCTTGCGTATGCGGCAAACAATGGGTGGTCCAATCGAATTATGCAATTTGAAGCTCTTTTGCGAATCAGCAAGAGGACGTCTTTGGTGATGCAGTGAATAGTATCGGCAGGGTTTCCAAGCTGGCGTGAGCGCCGCTTCTCAGCTAAGCTTTGCAGGCGGCTAACAATAGAAGCAACCGGTATGAAAAAAGACTGGCAACACCATGTATTTGATTGGCGCTTCCGCATCGGACTACCGTCCGCGCTTTTCGTCGTGGCCACTGCTGCTATTGTCCACTACATATATTCTCGTCCAGTTGTTTTCGAATCCAGGGCGAAAATTTGGATCCAAACACAGACAAACAACCTCTACCAACAGGGAACATCGCCATACGTCAACAGCCCGATTTCTACGGCTGCTGAAGTAATGAAATCCACTGTGGTGTTCTCTGAAGCAATGAAGCAGCTGCAAGCACAACTGCCACCTGGCGATGTACCAACCGTAGACAGTTTGCGTGGTGTAAGAGTGCTGCCCGTCACGGACACGGACGTCCTGGAAATCAGCTATCAAAACGGCAAGCCGAAGGTTGCATGCCAGGTGGTGCAAGCGATGGTCAATGCGTTTGTAGAAGTCACCGCTGCACAATCAGCCAGCTCCGCCGTTCAGTCGCGGCTTTTTCTGCAAAAAAAACTTGATTCGACCAAACAGCAGCATGAAGCCATATTGAACGCGGTTAGAGAATTTCAGACCAGTCACCATACAATTGATGTCTCGAAAGAGGCAGACGAACTGCAAACTCAAATTGCAGGCATAAAAGATCAGCTCATGACTGAGCAGCTCGAATTAAGTGTAACCCAGAACCGCATCCACTCACTCAGCGAACAGCTCGGCATGTCTCCTGAAGCAGCCTTCGCCGCGGACAAGCTATCGCAAGATGCAGTGATAACACAATTGACAGAAAAGCTCGCCGAATATCAAGTAAAGCTGGAGGATGCGGAGACTCGCTACGCCGATGATAGCCCGAGAATTATCAGGCTGAAGAAGTCAATCGAACGGGCAGAAGCGACCATCCAGGAAAGAATCCACGCTGCAAATGGAAAAGTTCAGATAGCGACTAACATGCTACCGATGCGTGCAGACGATAGAAGATCAAAACTTCTCAATGAGATATCCGATGCCAGGCATCACCAGTCCGATGCAAAACAGAAAATTGCTGAACTTCAATCTCAGTTGTCCACACTATCCTCTCAGCTGAATCCAATCCCAGTTCAACAAGCTAAATTCGCCGACCTGACACGCGAAGAACAGGCGATCGCCAGGAGGATTTCCACCGCCGAAAGTAGCTTGAGCGATGCACAGTTGAACGAATCTGTTGCTCGTGATTCATCTACCGTCCAGGTCATCGACGTGCCACAAATCGCCAGCCAACCCGAATCAGCAAATGGGAAAAAGATATTTGCGATTGCCGAGGCGCTGCTTCTAATGCTTTGCGCCGGACTGTTCTACGTACTGACTTATTTCGACCCACACTTACGCACAGCGAGAAAACTTTCAAAGTTATTTCCTATCCCTGTCGCCGCCGGGCTTGGTCCAACAATTTTCGACTCGTCTTTAACGCCCATTCGTGCTGTACACCGCCTGCGACTAACCATTCAGGATTGGGTGGGCTCGCAGCCCATTGCCGTTTTTAGCCCAGCTAACGCGGACGGTAAAACGAGCGTCGCATGCGGACTCGCGTTAAGTTACCTGAGCACGGGAAAACGGGTGTTCTTGATTGACAGCAATTTTGCCAATCCGTCACTGCAAATATTGTTCAATCTTCCAGCATCGCCAGGACTCTCCGATTTTGTGAAAACAGGAGATTTGAGTACTTTGGATATGGCAGTAAAGGAGGTTCGACCAAATTTTCTGGTGCTGGCGGCGGGCAATCCCGATCCCAATTGCGTCGTCGAGGGATCGTCATTAGAGAGTTTGCTGAAGTTCGCAAAATCCCAGGCGGATATAGTGATTTTCGATACGGCAGCAGCCGACTCGTCCAATTCGGCGCTGGCGCTGCTCTCGCACATCAAAAAAGGGCTCGTGATAGCGAGGTTGGGACATACACGAATACCATCGATAAAGTCGCTGGCGGCCAGCCTTGCCGGTAGAGGCGTCGACGCCATGGCCGTACTGACGAATGCTAAAGAATCAGATGTCGATGCGGTGCGACTAACTTCAACTCAGGAAGAGCGACAACCAGAGATGGCGACAGCGGCGTGGTAATCACGGTATGGTTCTTCAACGAGCAGACAGGCGCGCTGTGCTCTCAATCGCGTTCTCGTTAGAGAGTCTGCTGCGTTCGCGCATCTCTTCCGATTGGTTGAGCCACAATCTGACGAACAGGGCCATGCCGACGGCGACGAACATCGCCAAAGTAGGTCCTCGTCCGACCCAAAAACTGTCTAGATAAGCTTGTTCAACCCGAGTTGCCATAATTCCGAGTGCGGCTAGGTTGATGGCCGATAAGGGTGAACCGGGCAGGCAACGGCGCGCGTTTGAAAACGGAAGAACCAAGCAACTGGTGAACATCGCGATTTGCGCCACCACTCCAAGCACACTCATCTGCGCCCAGTCGTAAAAGAAGATATTTGCGCAATCGGGGGCTATGATGCCGTGACTTGTGGCAAAGCCACCGGGGGCGCTGACGTCCAGATAGGAGAAGACCCGATTTCCCCACCCCACACACATCAGCGGATCGTTTCTAAGCTTCTCTGATATGAGCGCCCAAGTCTCTTGCCTTATGGCATTCCCGGAGTGTTTTTCCGTTGATAACGCATGATCGATTGTTTCTTTTGGAAGAGTCGTCACCATTGCGCCCAGACCAAAGACCAGGACAACAACCGCGACCAATAAATGGCGAACTTTATTGCGATTAGCCAGCATCATCAAAAATGACCCTATAATGACGCCAATTAGAGCTGCACGCGCCTGAGCACCGACAATTCCCAGAATCCCTAAAACCATGACGGCCGCAATGAGGAATCTTTGTTTAGGAAATTGTTTGGACAGAAGTAATGCAAATGAAATCACTACCAAATGTGAACAGTCAGCGCCGCCTGCGTTCTTGTGCATGCCGAATAGAAAAATGGGTGCGTCCATACCCGATCGTAGCGCGAGTCCCGCAATTGCTAAGGCAAGCACACCACACACCGGCAGGTAACAGACCAACGCCCGTAAAAGGACACGCGGGTGGCTTGGTCCAAAAACGTAGAGATAAAGTGGGCAAAGAATAATAATAGAGCGTTGAACGATCTCGCGCAGATATCTTTCCTGATCCTCAGCAAAGATGCCGCTGCCAATCCCGACAGCAAAATAAGCCAAAGTGAAAAGCGCGGCGGGCTGAGCGAAGAGCTTCAGCGACAGAATTGGACGTTCTTCACGCACCCGCTTGAACCCGATTAGCAAGCAACCGACGACGCTCGTCACTGTAGCTGCAGTCAGCACCATGCTGCCGACGTCGAGTCCCTGAACGAAAATCGTCATCGGCAAATATAACGCTATCAACCACTCGAGCAAACGCCTATCCACTCCTCCGTGAGCTTACCGAGCACAGGTACGAATTACATTTTGATATGCCGCAAGGACTTTTTCGGCCATCATTTCATCACTGAAATCCCGGACGGCACGCAGGTAACCGGCATGTCCAAATCGCCGACGGACAGTTGGATCGTTGGCCAGCGACCGGATGCAGTTTGTAAGGGCACCCTCATCACCGTTACTTACTAACAACCCGGTACATTCATTCTCGACGATGACAGAGAGCCCAGCATTGCCGAACCCGACAACAGGTAGCGAAGCCAGCATGGCCTCGACTGCTGCCATGCCAAATGGCTCTGCGATCGCGGGCAAAACAAATATATCCGCTGCGCTCAAGAGCTCGCGTGCATCAGGCCAATATCCGAGAAGTTTGAATCGATCGCCAAGACCTAGCTGTTCAATATGTTGCTCCAAAGATTTTCTCTGCGAGCCATCGCCTGCCACCCAAAAATGCAGCCGTTGGTTTTCAGCCGTCAGAACGGCTGCCGATTTGATCATGACAGAAATATTCTTCTCAGGCTCGAGCCTGCTCAGTGAAAGAACAACGCAATCTTCCAGTTGCACTCCCAAGCTCCTGCGCAGAGATATGCGGCGTTCCGGTGATGCAATCCCGGCAGGTATGCCGGGACAGACAACTTTCAATTTCTTGGGGTCCACGCCTTCTCTATCCACCAATCGATCGGCCACTTGCGGCGTAATCGGAAGGAACTTACTGATGAGACTGTTTTTCAGTTTCTGTGTCGGCAACCAGAAAGCTCGCGTTAGCTGTCCGGCCGACTGCCAGTCCGGCTCCAGGAAATGAACCGACATGACGCAGGCAATATTGCAAGCTTTGGCAGCTGCAGCCCCAATCCATGAATCAAGTCCGAGGTGTGTGTGTATTACATCAATGCGGTGATCTTTGCAGAATCGAATTAACGAAAGCATTCCGGACAAATCAAAATAACCGGCTAACTGAAGCGGTTTAACGTTGATTCCGTTTCTGCGATACGTCTCCTGCACGAGCGGATCTCGGCACAGCACCCAGGTCTCCACTTGCCGTCTATTGAGCGCCGTTGCAAGATTGAGGATGTAATTTTCTACACCCCACATACGTGAGCTGTCAACAATGTGCGCAATCCTCAGGCTGTCGTTCACCTACCTGTGTTCCTCAGTATGTTCTCGAGCCCATCTAGAATGTTGTCCCATGAGAATTGGCGGGCGCGCTCTATGGCTGCGGCCGACATCGCTTCCCTGTTTGGCGATGCTCGCCACAACTGAATGGCCGCGGTTAGCTCGGACACATCAAGAGGGTCGTCGACGAGGAAGCCACTGAGACCATCGTCAATCACGGTGTCAGCGGATCCCAGGCGAGTTGTAATTACCGGTAGACCGGCGGCCTGTGCTTCCACAATAGCCAGACTCCATGCTTCATATTGGGTTGGCATCACGAACAAATCACTTGCCCACATGTATCGGTGCAGGTCGGACGTCGGCGGAAGAAAGCTCACCCTTTGCGAGAGTCCCAGCTCGCGGGTCAATTCCAGGAATTGTTTGTGGTCAGCGCGACTAATAACAAGCAATTTGAGGCAGGGATCAGGTATCCTGACAAGAGTTTCTACCACTTGCCGAAGTCCTTTCCTCTCAAATTCGTTGGCAGCAAACAGGATGAGCTGATCGCCATCAGACAGCCCGAGTTCGCGCCTGACAGCTAAGCGCGTTGCTTGGTCCGGCACCAACTTCCTGATGTCAGCTCCGTTGGGAAGCACTTCAATGTCGCTGAGCGGAATCTCATACAGATTGTTCAATTCGTTTTTGATCGGCTGGCTGGCTGCAATTATCTGTTTATACCGGCCAACCCTATATTGCATCTTCTCAAGAAAGATGACGATCGGGTGCAGCGGATTCAAGATCTTAAGCCACCACCTGAGTTGTGACGGTCTGAGCCGTGCTCTTGATTGGCGGTACCAATGAAGATGCACCGAGTTGGCGACAATGATGGTATTAGGCGCCAGTGAAGCCACACCCATCGTGACGACTGCGTCATAGCTGCTGATAGCTACTTCTCTTGCAGTTTGCCAGGCAAAAGATAGAAGCATGAATGGACCGCGTCGACCCAGGCAATTGACTTTGTTGAAGTGGATACCTGTGTCAATGGGCTCAATTTCTGCATTTCGGCACCACACATCAACTCGATGCTGACGGGCAGTGAGACCTCGTGCTAAGAATTGCACGACTCTCTCCACACCCCCACGGCTGTGATAGTCAGGAGAGATAATGGCGATCTTCACGAGATTAGCCTTGCCGATGCAGTGAGCGCTTGGAAGCTTAGCCGGGACTTATGTATCTAAAGCGAAGCAGTATCATAATGTTATAGTACAAATAGTATCCGATCTTGAAATTTCGCCCGAGTGTCGAACTCATTAGATGGTAGTAGATCTGACCATTTCGATTGTCAGCGGTAGCCAACCGGATTTGACTATCGACTGCCTGAGATCGCTCACCGAGAGCCTGGACGCCAGGCTCGTTTGTGAAATTTTTCTCGTCGATAACGCCTCGCCGACTAAAGTTGGCCAGCAAGCCTACAGCTTGTTTCCCCACTTGAACCTGATCAGGAACCACGAGAGAAAGGGCTTCGCCGCCAATCATAATCAGGTTCTTAGACAATGCAGTGGGCGATTTGTCCTCTTGCTCAACGACGACACCATAGTTCTAAATGATGCTTGTCAGAGAATGGTGGTAGCGGGCGATGAGAATCAAACCGTCGGTTTTTTCGGTGCTCGCTTGCTCAACCCAGATCTCACATTGCAGAGGTCGGCACATAGATTCCCTTCGCCTGCGCGAGCATTTGTAGAGTCTTTTTGTGCAAATAGCTTAGGTCGAATTTTTCCCTGGTTCGACGACTATTCCAACTGGAGCCATGAGGAAAAGCGTAAAGTGGAATTTCTCAGCGGTGCGGCGCTGATGATTCGCCGAGAGTCAATCGATGCCGCCGGTCTTCTCGACGAAAGATTCTTCATGTACGCTGAGGAAGCAGACTGGTGCCTCCGTGGAAAACGAGCAGGGTGGGAGACGATGTTTGTTCCCGATGCGCGCTTCATTCACTATGGCGGGCAGAGTTCGATTGGTCTTTCCGCCGAGCGCTCCGTCGAGTTTTTGCGGAGCCATGAATATTTCATCAGGAAGCATCATGGCACCATCGGCCTCACCATGTACAAGCTATTCGTGTTCATCAAGCACATGCCTAGGTTAACCGTCGCACTTTTATTCCCGAGTTGGAGGAATCGAGGTCGCACGGAGTTAGACATAGTGGCATGGTCTCTCGGCATGCTCAATCGGCCGGGATTGGGCGACCTATCACAAAGAATTTGAAGCAACGTTCTAGCGAGGTCCCTCCGTGTCTACCATCATGTCGCCCTCATTGGCTGCCCGTGCCTGTCCGGTTTGTGGAAGTAAGAATGTCTACTTGCAATTTAGAAATGAGCGCGGAAATTACCGCACGCTCAATTGCCGACAATGCGCTCTGGCATTTTCTTTCCCGCGACCAACCGAGCAGGAACTCCGTGAATTCTACTCGTCAGGATATTACACAGGTAAGTATGAAGGACACGGCTATGTTGATTATCATGGCATTGGAACGGAATACATGAAGCGTGTTTGGCGCGAGGTTAAGCTAACGCTCAAGCAATTTGATATTTCTCCCAGTCACCTGCTGGACATAGGATGTGCCACCGGAGTCCTATTGGCGCAAGCAAAGGATGATGGCTGGCGGTGTACCGGAGTCGAGATGATCGAAGAAGCGGCCGAAATCGCGCGGTTAGAGTATGGAATAAACGTTATAGTCGGCGATGTACTTTCTGTCTCGCTGCCCACTTCTCACTACGGACTGGCGACACTTTGGCACATAGTCGAACATCTGATTGATCCAATTGCAGTGCTGCGCCGCGTTTATGAGGTGCTAATGCCGGGCGGATATTTGTATATCGAGGTTCCAAACTGGGCAAGTCTAGGACGCATAATTCGGGGTCCAAGCTGGGCGGCACTAAAGCCGCCCGAGCACATTACGTTTTTCAATCCTGATTCATTGTCGTTCGCTGCCCGAAAATGTGGCTTTGCGGTGATACAAGTTACGACGCACTATCCAAGCATCGCAGACAGGGCGGCCGTGCCTGGACGTGAGCAACCTCTGTACAAGGTTGCTCACATCGCAGCTAAAATCGCTTGCAATCTCGGCGCCGGAGGCAACATGCGACTTCTAGCGAGAAAGCCTCTATAACGCGCTGGTGTCAAAGCGTCGCCAGCGACACCAGAAATTTCCCGGCACTCATATTGAATTTCACAATTTTTCCTTTGATGAAGCAACTTCTTGCTGAACCTGGGACAGAAAATCCACTCGCTCGGGCAGGCTACCTCTCCTCAGTTTTAGACAACGGGAGTTTTCTATAGCGTGGTATAAGACACCAATTTTGTCATCCAACCTAAGCAGGTTGGAGTACGGAAGAACCGACTTTATGTATTCATAGGCAGACAGCGCTCGTACCGACATTGTGCATGCACCGGTATTATCTGTTTCATCCAGCGGGTCTAAAAAGACTGCCATATCAAATTTGGCCGGCATGGATTTCCGGAAGTAGAGATTTTTGTCAAAGAACCAACCCTCGCGATCAGAGATCCCTTCCTTCAGATTAGCGAAGGTGACCAATTTGTCGGCAGTGCCTGCACGCATTCCACTGGGAGTCGGACATGCAAGCACATCATTACGGACCGGATCGATCAGGGTAATGTCTTCAGATAAAATCTTCCAGCCACGGGCAAGGGACATGGCCAGCGCCAGAGTAGTTTTGCCCGCACACGACGGACCGGCCAACAGAACCAATTTGTCATTCGGCGAACGAACAGTAGCAGCATCCATCCAGATGCAATCAACATGGCACTCATAAAGGCGTCTTAGCAGTCCGCTGATCATGAGCGAGCGCTGGTCTTGCAAACTTCTGGAGCTGAACTCCTCGTCACACTGAAAGTCGCTCAGCTTCACTACTATCAACATAGCGCCAGGCTGGTTGTCCGGCAAGAACAGCGACTCGATCCATTCAATCAACTGTGGATCATCTGCCTCTACGGCAAACCGGCATCTGCCGAATTGGAAGGCTTGCGATAACTTAGCCATGGCCGTAAGACACTTCCTGTCCGGACCCGAGAGCGAGCAGCTCGTGCAATTGCAGAGGAGTCACCGCTTCTGATCTTGGCGATATGCCGCGCGGCAGCCAGACAAAACCTTCGCATGTATGAGCGGAACGAGGCTTGTTGATGGCGTCCACCGCCGGTGCGATGGAGGAATTGTGAAACTCGATTCCATCTGCATAGATGATCAATTCCGGCCCGGTCGATCCAATGTGCTCAGACTGCCAGACATCGGGTTCTATCCCCAACTCTGTTTTTAACGCGACCACAACGTATTGGCGAACATCTTCCAGCAACCGGGCCGCTTCCGACGATTCGACGATGCCACCATCATACCGCTCCTTCAAATTTAGGAAAATGGCACCCTGCACAGGCGAGCCACATACCGTGCCCGCCAAATTGAACTTCCAGCAAGGAGTCACCGCCAGCGTCTGCGATTCGTCCGCACCGACTCCACTATGGGCGCTCTTTTGCAGCAACAGCGAAGCCATTGCTCTGCGCTGTTCCCGATCGAAGTCCGCTCGCTCGCTTGCCGGCTCACAGAAACCACCGCGGTATAAGATCTCATTTAGATTGACGCGAGCAACGCACGGGCTGTGTCCGAATGTCGACATCAGGCAGGACACGGCGTCGGGAAAACTATCGAGCAACTCCTGCAGCCATGCATCAAGGGTCGAGAGGAAGTCACGCACCTGGTCATGAAAGACCAATTCGCGATCGTGCAGGTATTCCACACCCAATAGATGAAACAGTAGATCGAAGGCCGTGAGCCGTACGACGCTTATGTCCCATTCGACTGCCCGCATGATTTCGCCTGCACATTTGAGCCTTACAGTCTCTACTTGCACCGAGTCAGCCACGGCTTGCGCGATGCGCCCGGCGCCCAATGCTACCGAAGAAAACGGCCTCGGTTTGTAGTCTTTCAGCGAGGGGCACCGCTCTAAATCCATCGGGCTCACCACTGAGCCTAGGGGCAGCGAGCCATCGGACAACCAGAATCTGTTTTCGCGTGGTATCAGCAGCGGCAAATTCACGACTACGCTCTGACGAGATTCGAGCAGCTTGCATGGACCGGGCAGGTCCTGCTCAGACAATGCCGTCACTTCATTCAGCGATCCGCGCGGCCTGCCGTAGGCAGCAACACCCAACTCTGACCAGGCTCTGCCCCACAAAATCTCCGCCCATACTGGTTGGAATGAAGACAGCGTACGGTGCACAAACGTATTCAGATCGCCGACTTTCAGCAAACGCTTGAGCGAGTCAAGGTTGCCGAACAGCCATTCCGCCTGGATGGCGGACACCCCCTCTAAACACAACAGTAAAAGCTTTCTTCTCAAAGTCAGTTGAAGCCTTGACTTGGTTGGCAGCGCGCCGGCGTTTAGGGCTCTTTGCCACTATTGCCTGATTCGGCAGCACCGGTGCCCGAAGATGGATTTGCGGCCAAACCCGGCGCCACCAGGAACTTATCAAGAACTCTCGGTGCAGCGAGAATGGCACCAGCGATTGCGCCCCGTTTCAGAACCAAGGCGACGAATTCCTTGCGAGTCAGGTTGGGATCGCAAGAGACATTGGGCTCTTCGGACCGAGCATTTTCCGGTTTTGGGTCAGAACTCACGAGCTTCTTCTCCGTTCCGCACTCAGTTCGGTATTGTAACCTTTATTTTACCCGGATTGTAGATTCGCAGAGACTTAGTAGGTTCTCATCGACGAGTTGCCGCACAAGGTCACTTACAGCCGCGGTGAGCTGGGTTGCATCGCCGGATTGGGTTCCGTCTGAAAGTTCTGCCGCTATCTCTTGTACGTTGTGTACGCCGTCGCAAAATTCCCACACCAAAGCAGCGCTCGGGTTGAGAGTGTGGGCCCAGTCGGTTTTAGTGTTTAATAGCACAAGATAGCCGTCCGGCAATAATGTGCTTTTAATTCCCGAGTTTCTTCGTGGATACATATAATGGCCGCTGCAATGAGCGAACAACAATCAGGTAAGAAGCACAATAATTCTAACACCGACGCGTCTCAGGCTGATTTAAACACCTCTGAAGTCGCTGGCACGCGGAAGAGAATCGCCCAACAGTTGCCTTTCATCGTAAGAGCCTGGTGGTTGCGCGATTACCCGGAATTTAGAGATATTCCTTGGCGCAAAGAGCCTTATATTACCGGCCCGCTTTGGAGTGCATACTCAGATCCGGGATGCGACATGGCGGGACTAGATTATTCGTACGACGTGGAAGAAGAATAACTGCTGCACATGTCTGTACTTATACTTGGCCCAAAAATCGATATACACGTGCAAACCGTGGAGAGATGTCTCACTGGACTCGGCGTTGAGACGTACCGCTTCTCTCTGTCGCAGTTGTTGAAGCGCTGCAATTTTCGACTGGAACTCGGAAGCCGTACACCGGTGGGCGCGATACGAGGAGTTTCCACAGTCGACGGCACTACTGGCGATCTAGACTTTTCGAGTCTTTCGTCAACCTGGCTGCGCAGGGCAGGAAGAGTGAAAGCTGTCGGTATTCCAGAGCCATGGGCAGCTCGGCTGGCTGAACGCGAGTCCAATCGAGCGATGGACGGACTGTTCAGAATTCTTCCAGGACTGTGGGTAAACCACCCGACGGCACAGAGCGAGGCGAGCTTCAAAGTCAGACAACTGCAAGTGGCGAAGGATTGCGGATTCGACATTCCCAAGACCTTGATTACTAACGATCCAGCGCAGGTAATCGAATTCCACGAGAGCTGTAATCGCAAAATCATCTATAAACTCATCGACGAATCGACATGGGAGTGCTTCCCAGAATTTGAGATTCCCAAGGGGATACCAACCTTGCCCTTTAGAGACGATGATCTCGAACATGTGCAGCAGATCCGGTATGGTCTTCATCTCTTTCAAGAACGCATCGACAAGGAGTCGGATATTCGAGTGACTGTAGTCGGGCAAAAAATATTTGCCGTGAAAATAGAGTCGCAATTGGGAAAGGGTGACGTAGATTTTCGCATGGACTACTCGGTGCCGATGGCCTTGCATCAATTGCCGGACGAGATCAGTGAAAAGTGCTTCAGCGTGCTGAAAGTCCTCGGGCTCAATTTTGGTGCGATCGATCTCTGCCTCACGAGGGACGGCGGCTATGTGTTCCTGGAAGTGAATGCTGCCGGCCAGTGGTTGTGGATGGAGATGAAGTTGGATATGCCCGTATCCGAGGAATTGGCGCGTTTACTGGCCGGGTTGTCACCACCACTGGTGCCAGCCAAAAGCTGTAATTGCTAGTGCCCAGCAGTTGCTGTCACTCTTTTCGCCTTTGGCGACGATAGCACATTGTTGGGTCGCTGAGCCCACAGAAAACGGCCGAACGTAAGGCGCACCAAACCGCTGGGAAGCGTTAGCACCAGCCAGTGCACCAGCAGCAAGAACATCGCCCGCCAACAGTTGAGCTTAGCAGCACCACCACAATAGTAATCAGAAAGAAATTGCCGGCTCGGGGCAAGGCATTCCAACAGTACCCGAACCTTTCTTCGCTGATCGCCAAGGAAGACAGCGTTTAACAAAAGCATCGGCAAGGACTCGGCATTCCAGAGGAACTCCGGGCTGACGGTAAATGTGAATACATTCGAGAACATGCTGGACGATGGGGCGAGCTCATCGAGAACTTCTGTCGGCACCAGGGAAGCGAGCCGATCCCGCGCGATTTCCAAACCAGCCCAAGCGCTAATGTCGGTGCCTTCCGCGCGACAGCGGCGCACAAAGTCAGTCCACAATCGAGGGCATTCCGAAATCTTCCCGATCAGCAAATGAATGTCGTACAGCCAATGCCAGCCGTGAAAGCCGTGCTTGTGAAAGTGGACGAGTTGGATAATCAGATGATCCACGACGCTCGGCGCAAAAAATGTTCTGCCTTCCCACAACACCGGTTCGCATTCGCCAAAAAACCGGTCGAGCTCATTGGCTTTCAACCCTCGGTTCCACGGATCGGATTTGATCTCGACGAGTGGCCATCCATCGCGGCGCAAAGTTATGTCGTGAAACGGCTCGTATTCTCGACTGGGTGTCAAACTGATGTTATGCAGGGAGCCGACAGGTCCGGTGCCAAACGGGTGGGAATGCCCACACGCATCCCACAATGGTTGAAAGTGCTCACTTTCCAAACGGTTGAGAATTTGCTGAGCGCATTCGGGCTTGACGATAAAATCAAAGTCGACAGAAATGCGAAACTCAGGCTTCTTATACAGAGTGCGCGCTAGTACCGGTCCCTTAATCCAGACGACAGCATCCTTTGAATCTTCCAATACGTCGAGCAATCTAAGAAAAATGTCGTTGTATCGAGTCGAACGTAGACTGGCAGCAGTGGTCGATGCTCTAAGCATTTCAAACAAGCTGGTATCAGAACTAGCACTGTGTTCGGCAAGCTGCTCGGCGAGTCCCAGTTGCCAAATTCGATCGTAGATTAAGTTAACGATCTGTCCGGCATGTTGACCACATGCCTTCACCAGCTCCACAGTCCGCAAAGCCGATAGTTCCGCCCGGGCCGAGTCGCGATCGCCGCGCAGCAAGGCCGCTACCAAACGTTCGCCTGCGGACTCTTGCCACAGAGGCCCAATCCGCTCGAGTTTCAGCGATCTCCCATATCCAGGGCGCACCCAATAGTTATGCGTAAGGCGAAAAGCATTCTCAGCCATGGGTCGCGGGTACCAGTTTGTTCATGTCAACCGACTCGCGAATTCCGCGCGATGCGGCATGATGCGTCTGATATGCAATCCACATTCCGGTTGCCCAAAGACTGAAAAACCAATAGAAGGTACTGGATACGACAATGGATTCAATCCACAGCCCGTGCACTCGTGCTGGATCGACAGCTCCATATCCGCGAGATATCGCCAGATACAAAAATACCGCCATCAGCCGAGCATGGGCCGGAAACTTCGCAGGGCTGAGGAGAAAATAAGATAATACGGGTAGGCAGATGCAGACGTATCCGCCATGGCTGATGGTCATCACCAGCATGATGGAAACAGTAAAGATACAGACCGGAAGCACATCATCGGAGCAATATTTTGTCCTAAATACCCAGATCAGGCCGGCTATAACTACAGCAACGCCCCCCAACCAAACCAGCCAAAATATTGGTGGGCTGCAAATCCAGGGATGAACAATTTGGTTTTGCCTAAAGTGCAGGTCGGCGAATCCGTAGAACGACTGAAGCGGTAGATCGGCTATCCACTTGCGGCTACAATAAGCGTTCATCCATTTTAAAAGACAAGCTATTTGCCGCCAATCTTTTAGTACGAGAAAAGAGGCTGCAAGAGCCGCGCACGACAGTACTGCGCATGAAAAAAACTGCCGGTATTTTTTCTGCAGCAAAAACACGACCGAAAATACAACGAACCATTGCTTGAACAGCGTGCCCATGATCACTGAAAAAATGAAAGCCCGATCCGATCGCCTGAATGTTGCATAGATAAGGCTGGCAACACACAACAATAGAACGAAGTTGCAGTTGCCCATCATGAGCTCACAATCCGCGTGTCCGTTCCGGCAGAACAGCAAAAGCGACACACAGAACCCGGTGATCAAAAATCGTCTCGGCAGGCAGCTCGCCGTCAGCCAAGCTCCTAGGCACAGGCAGCCGGTCTCGAACACGGCCCAAGCTTTCATAGCGCAGAGGGGGTTGTGCAGCGACAGCAAAGGCACTACCAACAGGGCGCACAAAGGAGGATAAATGTATTTCTCGCCGTCCGCATACAACGGCTTGCCGGTTTGCAAGCGCACCGCTGCATCATAAAAAACCTGAAAATCCGTTCCGACGGCATGAATTTCCGTGATTGTGAGATGTCCAATCAACCAGGAAATGAGGACAACAAGCAAAATTTCCCGATACCATCTCGAGGTGAAGGTGAGCACCGCCGACGGCTGCTTTTCGCCGTGCGCAGCAGCGATTATGTTCAGTGGCTTTTTGCTTTTCCCCGCACGGACTGAGCGTTGCATATAGGAGCGTTTCTCACAGCAGACATTCGATATTGGCACACGATGTGGTGCGAAAGCGAATTAACTGAAATCAAGCATTGATGAAATATGCGCTTGACAAAGACGAGTGCCTGCTAACTGCGCTAAACAAAACTGCTTAGACGATCCATCAGCGCTATAGACTCGCTTGTCTGCTCTGATTAGCCCAATATTAGAAACTGGCGTCGTCCAATATAGGCGAATTCAGTCTAAGAGAGCAGTACACTTGTCAAATATTTGTGCGCTTTGCGAATTCATAGTTTTACGTTGGGGGCCTCGGCGGATATTGTCTTGCGATCTATCACAAGAAGCATTGCCTGTGCCCTGTACTCAGACTCGAGTACCAAGGGTATTGATCCGTCGTGACCGGCAAAAAGACGCCCTGGACTTTCTAGAATTGTGGAATTACAAGGATCTGTTGTGGGTGCTTGCCGAACGAGATGTGAAGCTGCGGTACAAACAGACCCTGGTGGGAGCAGCATGGGTCGTATTTCAGCCGCTGGTAGCTGCGGGCATTTTCTCGTTGATTTTCAACAAAGTGGCGGGACTGCCGGGACCAAAAGGCGTGCCCTATTTTGTGTTTTCATATGCGAGCTTTTTAGCTTGGAATCTGTTTAGCAGCACGCTGACCAAAGCAAGCAGTGTCCTTGTTCAAAATTCGCAGCTAATTTCCAAAATTTATTTTCCCAGGTTGATTCTCCCGCTTTCCGTCGTCGTATCCAGCATTCTCGACTTCGCTATCGGAGCCGGGTTGCTGATCGGAATGCTCTGGTACTGCCGGATCTGTCCTGGTTGGGAAATAGGTCTGTGCCCAATATGGTTGTCCGGGCTGCTGCTTCTCGGCATCGGACTAGGACTCTTCCTTGGATCATTCATGGTCTTCTACCGCGACGTACAATATGTGGTGCCATTTCTGATACAGGTTCTCACTTACATCAGTCCAGTCGGCTTTACCGTCAGCTCAATTGAGCACTTGCCGAACACTCTGCAACTTCTGTTTTGGCTAAATCCTATATCGGCCCTGCTTGACGCCGCTCGGTCGTCCGTCCTCAATACACCGGGTCCGGATCCGCTCAAGCTCGCGCTATCCGCAACAACGACAGTAGGCGTCTTTTTTCTGGGCATGGTCTGGTTCCGCCAGCTCGAGCGGAGGTTCGCTGATGTCATCTAACAGCTCGGCGATAGTCACTAGCAACCTGACAAAGTATTATTCAATTGGTACAACTGCTTGCAAACGCTCAAGCGCAGCTGAAGCAATCGCTGACTGGATCAAAAATCCGTTGCGACACAATACGACGGGGACCTTTTGTGCATTAAGCGACCTCTCGTGCGAGATATCCAGTGGTTCGATCGTCGGTATCCTGGGACGAAATGGAGCGGGAAAGAGCACACTTCTAAAAATACTCAGTCGAATAACAGAGCCATCCCACGGGATTGCTGAACTTTATGGTCGAGTCGGCAGCCTGCTGGAAGTTGGCACCGGCTTTCATCCGGAACTAACGGGTAGAGAGAATATATTCCTCAACGGCACGATTCTGGGAATGAGCCGGACGGACATTAAGCGCCAGTTTGATGAGATCGTTGAATTTGCCGGCGTCGAAAAGTTTCTCGACACTCCTGTGAAGCGTTATTCATCAGGAATGTACGTTCGTTTAGCATTTTCCGTCGCAGCACATTTGGAGTCAGAGATCCTTCTTATCGACGAAATCTTAGCGGTGGGCGACGCTGAGTTTCAAAAAAAATGTCTCGGGAGAATGAAGTCGGTTGCCACCAGCGGTAGAACCATCCTCTTCGTGAGCCATAATATGCAGTCAATCGCGGCGCTCTGCGACAAGTCCATGTTGTTAGATGGCGGACGTCTGTCATATTACGGAGACGTAAAATCGGGCATTGATAAGTATCTTCAATCATACTGTCCGCAGAATAATGTCGACCTGGCACAGCCGGAGTCTCGACGCGGCAGCGGGGAATATCGGTTGGCATACATGTCACCTGTTCGACAAATGTTCGGCGGCGCCGACTTGAAGGAATTCGAATTCAGAATTGATCGCCGTCACGGCACGGCTGGACAAATGTTCATGCAGTCCTACATTTACAATAGCGCTGGTGTGATTGTTTGCCAGTGTGATTCGCGACTCACCGGATTCTGGATTGGCGATACACAACGGATCGAAGGTAAATTCAGCTTCCGGACACCGTGGCTAAAGCCAGGCACTTATAGGATGGACGTCGTTATCTCAAACGCGTTTTCATTAATAGATGATTGCCAGGGAGCTGCCGTCTTCGACGTAAGTCCAGGCATTCCCTACGGGTTTACCGCTGGCGATGACAGCCTGGAGTACGGAATTGTGTTCAGCGACTTCCAGTGGTCCCAATGTGGTCCGTTGAGTACGGCGCGAGAGGGATATCACGGTGCCATGCCCGGTGAGCCTGCTCGTATCGGCATAGGAAATGGCAGGCATGTCTAAGATCCTCCTCTGTCCCAGCGCTTTCCATCCGAGCCTTGGCGGGGTTGAAGAAATTTGCCGAAATTTGGGCCAGCAACTTCAACAAAAGGGATTTGATGTTGCAGTCGCTGTCAATCGATATCCCAGCAGTTTGCCTGAACACGAATATATACAAGGGCTTCCTGTATTTCGATTTGCGTTTGATTCACCCGCAAGAACGGCTGGGGCACTGTCTGCAATCGCAAGTATGCCGGCAAAAGCTGCTGCATTTTTGAAATTTGTGCGAGAGTACGATCCGGACGTTATTCATGTCATTTGTCCAAGCTCCAACTCCCTGTACTGTTACGCTGCGCACAAGCTTTTGCACACACCACTTGTGGTGACATTACAGGGCGAATTCTTCATGGACTCCGGCGGACTCTATCAGAAATCGGCATACGCAAGATATTGGGCGTCTAAGTTACTCGAAGCGGCCACTGCGGTAACCGCCTGCTCGGCATACGTAATGCAGGACGCGAAAAATCGATTCGCGTTTGATTGCGCAGTCGAGCGCGTAATTTTCAATGGTGTTGACCTTCACGAGACGGTGGTGGAATCGACAGTCAATTCACGTCACAATCCATTCATACTTGGCCTTGGTAGACTCGTAAAGAATAAAGGATTTGACTGGCTAATGCGCGCGTTCGAGAATTTTTCGAGAACGAACCCGCACGTCGATTTAGTAATTGCTGGTGAAGGGCCCGAACGGCAGACATTGCAGGACATTGCCGCGGGCTTCAGCGCACAAGAACGGATTACCCTGCTGGGAAGACAGGACAGAGAATCTGTCGGGCGCTTGTTTAGGGATTGCTTGTTCTTTGTCATGCCATCGCCGGAAGAGCCGTTCGGCATTGTGTGCTTAGAAGCGATGCGAGCGGCAAAACCTGTAATCGCAGCCAACGCGGGTGGACCGCCGGAGTTTGTCACTGCTGCTTATGAGAATGGACTACTAGTGCCTCCCATGGACGTCGATGCACTTTCGAGTGCGATGTCCCGCTTATACCTAGATGACGGTCTGAGACAGAAGTTGGGCAACAACGGCGCTCGTTTCGTACAAGAATTTAGCTGGGACCGGATCACTGATAGTTATCTTGGAGTTTATTGTCTGCAAAGAACAACAATTAATCCTGCGACTGCGACGGAGGTCTGGCATACGGCGTGTTCCAAACAGTAGCAGCACGATCGAATTCCAGCGTTGCATCACAAGCGACGCGCGTGGACAAGCCGCCGCCGGTACGGGTCATTGCCTATTACCTACCGCAGTATCATCCGATCCCGGAGAATGACAGGTGGTGGGGGCCCGGCTTTACCGAATGGACCAATGTAACGAAGTGCACAAGCCTATTTCCAGGACATCATCAGCCTAACCTTCCTGCCGACTTGGGCTTTTATGATCTTCGCGTTCCAGAAACCAGGGAACAGCAAGCCAGGCTCGCTAGCGATTTTGGTCTCGAAGGCTTTTGTTATTGGCACTACTGGTTCGGCAATGGCAGACGCATACTGGAGCGTCCGTTCATGGAAGTCTTGAGAGATGGTCGTCCATCCTTGCCGTTCTGCCTTGGCTGGGCAAACGAGTCGTGGGCAGGCCATCACCACGGCTTGAAAAACCGTCTATTGATCGAGCAACAATACCCGGGATTATCGGACTACCAAGACCATTACCGCGCTCTAGAGTCGGCTTTTTTAGATAACCGATACATCAAGGTCTGTGGAAAACCGCTTTTTGTTGTCTACAAACCTAACGACCTGCCGAATCCTCGGCAATTTACCGATTGCTGGAGGAAGCTTGCAATCGAATCGGGGCTGCCGGGACTGCACTTGGTAGGAGTTGGAGACTCGAATTGGAATCCAAGCCATTTCGGCTTCGATGCATCGATACTGCACGAGCCTTGGGAAACACTGAAGCTCATCCCAGAGTCTTTAATCGATAGAGTATTGATGTGGCTTTTGAAGAAGGACCTGGCCGCTTTGACGGCTCGAGTGTTCGGATACCCGCGAGTTTTCGACTACAGTAAGTTCGTAGAGTCCGCATTCTCCAATCCCATCGATTATCCCAACTATCCGTGTGTAATTCCAAATTGGGATACAAGTCCCCGTTTGGGGACACATGCAGTTGTGCTTCAAGGCGCCAATCCCGAACTGTTCGCCAAGCTGCTGCGTAAAGGCATAGAGCAAGTGGCAAATCGAGAGCAAGAGGAAAGGCTAGTATTTATAAAGTCTTGGAACGAATGGGCTGAAGGCAATTTCGTCGAGCCTGATCGGCGTTTCGGCAGAGCATATTTAGAAAGCATAAAATCGTGTATCGCACAAGCGGCAGATGTAGTCGCGGTAAGGAATGAGCCGTGCCGAAAGTAAGCATTGTCATTCCAGCCTATATGCCGGGCGCCTATTTGCGCATCGCTATCGATTCTCTTGTCGAACAGTCATTTAAAGACTGGGAAGCAATCGTCGTCGATGACGGCTCGGAAGAGCACATAAGCCGGTATTTACCGAAGTCCGAAAACGTCAAACTCATTAGGTTGAGCAGAAGCGGTGTCTCAGTAGCAAGAAATGTTGGGATTTTGAACTCGTCCAGCGAGTTTGTCGCGCTGTTGGACGCAGACGATGTTTGGCTACCGACGAAACTGCAAAGGCAATTGCAGACCTTGGAACAGAACCCAAATGCGGCTTTCTGTCATACGGGGTTTGCCACCATAGGACCAGAACTAAAGGCGCGGAATCACCTGCGCGAAAACGTTGAATCGGCACTAAACTTGAATTCCTCAATTCCGGCAGTCATCAGGCTAGCTTTGCAGAACATATGCACGAGTTCTATCCTCATTCGTCGGCAATGTCTATCGAGCTCCGGCTTATTCGACCCGTTGCTAAGCCACAGCGAGGACTATGATCTTTATCTTCGGCTACTTTTGCACTATGAATTCACTTATGTGCCGTCAATTCAAGTTCTTTATCGACAGCATTCCATGAATACGTCCGCAAACTACCAATTATCTCTTGCGCAAGGAAGAAGGGTATTCTCGCGCTACCGGCGGTTTGCACGGATGACTGGGAATGCCGACCTGGATAAGAGTGCACGGCTTTTATTCGAGCGATTGCGCACGATTTGCGGCGCCCGTGCCTTTGACCATTGTCGCGAGGATTTCCGCCGACGCGAATTTTTTCCCTGCGCCAAGAGATTGTTCGAGTCTGCCCTCATAAAACCGACTTACGTGGCAGAATCTCTGTTCAAGTACGTGGTTGGTACCAAAGCTCGACTGCGGGAGGAACATCATGGCGCCCCGCGTTAGCGTAATAATGGCAGCAAGAGATCCTGATCCCGCGCACTTTCTCGCCGCAGTTCAATCGGTTTTGAACCAGACTGTCCGTGATCTCGAATTGATTGTTGTTGACGACGGCTCAAGCAGCCCGATACAAATTGTCGCCGGCTCCGATTTACACGTCGCCATTGTTAGGCAGTCTGCACAAGGTGTATCAGCAGCAAGGAACCGCGGAATTTTGGAGTCTCGTGGCGAATACATAGCTTTTCTGGACTCTGACGATGTTTGGTTCTCCCGAAAGCTTGAGAAGCAGATAGTGGTAATGGACTCGGACAATGATATCGGGTTGAGTTTCACGGCGAGAAATGCCATTGACGCTCAAAGTGCGTTGATATCCGAGGCAACGGTGACACCAATTCCGCCCGGTGTCGCAAGCCTTACTCCGATCCACCTACTCGCAACCGGGGGCGAAAGAATTGATGGCACAATCTGCTGCGTCGAGGCGAACAGGGATATGAATGCCCTCTTGTTAGTCGGCAATCAGTGCATAACCACGAGCACCGTGATGGTCCGGCGTGACGCGCTTGCAGCAACTGGTCTTTTCGACATCATGCTGAGGTACAGCGAAGATTATGACATGTGGATAAAAATAGCCAGAACTCGCAAGATTGCACAGATAACGTCCTGCGAAGCATCTTATCGCTGGCATGGTGCCAATAGCATGGCAGCATATCGAGCAGCGCTGTGTTTTGACAGAGAGATGTATTTGAAATATCAGCACTTCGCCGAGCGATGCGAAAATAGCGACATGATCAGGCAAACAGCTACTATGTGGAAAAATGCCCGCAAACAATATTCTCGAAAGGCATTCGACCAAGCGCGGCTCGGACTCAAGCAGAAACGGCTGGGCGAAGGGTTGGAACATGCACTCTGGTCATTGGCATTGGACCCAGTGTATTTTTTGCAGTGCACTCGAGATTGGTGTTTGACCAGGCTGGCATGGAGCTATATTGGAGAAAGTGAAAAGGCGGGGGACAGCCAGATGATTAATTCGTCTAGCCGTTGAACGTGCCGCAATCGAGAAGTGCGGTGCCGTACACGAGTCCTATAGCGGACTGTAGAAGTCTGCGAAGAATTCAAACATGGCATTTGCCTATCCTTGGTGAGCTTGACAAACGAGTTCCGGCGGTCCGGTTGCTGCGTTCGTGCCCGCGATATCCAGATATAGATCAAATGTCTGCTGCGCAACTCGTGACCAAAGATATCTCTGGTCGACCAGCGCGAGTCCTTCTTCAATTAACAGCTGTCTTAGTCGTTCGTCCGTCATCACTCTTAGAAGGCACTCTTTGAGCTTGTCCGGGTCAGCTTCTGGTGCCACCATTCCTGCATGTGCAATAACCTCCGGCAAGCTACCGCTGTCGGAAGCGATCACGGGCACGCCGCACGCCATTGCTTCCACCGCAACTCTGCCGAACTGCTCTTTCCATGTCGGCGTGGTCAGGCTCGGAATGACCACAGCATCACAAAGAGAAATCCACCGTGGCATGTCGCTGGCAGGCTTCTCACCAAGCCAACGAACCCGCTGCGAAATACCAAGGCTCTGCGCGAAGGACTCAAGACTTCGGCGATAACCACCGCTACCCACGATGGCAAGGCTGCATTGAAGGTCGGACGGCAACATGCTCATAGACTCGAATAAGAACTGAATTCCCTTGCAGCCTTCGACGCGTCCGAAATATCCGAACACGAAGCCGTCTAGCCCAACGTTGCCGCGAAGTTGGCGGCGTTCATCGTGGGTGAGCACTTGTGGATTGAACTTTGCCCGATCGACACCCAGAGGCAAAACCCGGGTGATCCCTCTAAAACCTTTGCGCCTCAAGACCTGCTCTGCTTCGGCACTACATGGATAAGCGGCGGCGGCGCAGCGGTAGACAAACTGCTCAGTCCACTTGAACGGAGGGGGATATCGCTTCAACATGTTCTGCGCGGTATAGAACAACAGACTCGCCTGCGGCACAAAACGGCGCGCCAGTGCAATGGACTCGAAGCCTGAAACGCTATAAGGCTCTTCGTGTACGTCGACAATGTCAGGTTTGAACTGGCGCATTAGTCCGGCGATAGGTGCCGGCTCGAAAGCGAAAAGCGGAATATTACCGGTGCCGATCGTCTGCACCCGGTGAATTCCAAAGCGCTGTATCGAATCATCCTCCTGCTCTAAGCCAAGGTGACTCCAATGCTTTGGAGTCACCACTTCCATCTCGACAGGGAACTGGCTGACCAACGCACGCTCACGAGCACGATAGCTAGCGAGCGCAGCAGTGTGTGAAATCTTTAAAATCCGAAGCTTGCGCATCGCGGGAATTTCATGGGACCACTGATGAGAAGTATTAAGTCTACCTCTCAACAGCCTGTATAATCCTGAACAGTGTCTGACCTGTCTGGAGTAAAAACTACTGGCAGCCTATGGCGATTTTTACAGCGTCCCTGGTAGTGTCCAGCCGGGCGTGACTTGATAACGCACTCATTGGCTAGGAGCTGTCTGAAGGGCTGTTGCTGCCACAACTGGTAGCAGGAGAAAGGTGAATGACGACGGAATCGCTGTTAACTCCCACGGCGTCAGCCATGGCGCTAGACGTCGGCTGTGGGCTCAACAAGAGGCCGAATGCTGTCGGACTCGATATTTCGCCGCTGCCGGGCGTCGACATTGTGCATAACTTAGACTGTTATCCCTATCCGATGGCTGACGACACATTCGACCTGGTCTACTGCAGCTCAATCCTGGAACACGTCACCGATGTGATGGCTACCATGCGCGAGATCCACAGGGTCTGCAAAAATGGTGCGCTTGTACACATCGCATTGCCGCACTATACGCATGCAAAAACTTACGCTGACCCGACACACAAACACTTCTTCTCGTTCGGCGTCGTCAGGTATCTCTCCGGAGAACTGTACGGCTACTACGGCGGCGTCAAGTTCAACGTCGAACTCGCGATGCTCGGACAGCCGGATGGGCGGAAGACGCTGATTAAACGGCTATTCAACACGAACCCGTACTGGACCGAGCGCATCTTTGCTCTGTTTCGTCCTATCGAATCGATGTACTTCATCCTTCGAGCCGTCAAATGACCTGACAAAGCTCGCGAAGCAGTTTCGACAGACGCTCGGCAAAGCGATCGCTTGAAAAATTTTGCCGCACGTGCCGCGACAATCCATGATTGAGTTGCATGGACTCATTCAGAACATCCCACAGGTGCTCTTGCAGCGTCGCTGAATCTCCAGGACAAAACGTGCGCACCCCAGGACAAATATAGTCCCGTGTCGCGCTTGTCTCGGTGATGATAGTCGTTTTGCCCATGGCCATGGTCTCGAGCATAACAGTTTGTCCCGAGCTGAATTTTGTTTCGTGCAAAGGAATGATCTGTGCTACAGCGTCTCGGTAAAGTTGGCGGAGCTCGAGGATCGGAACGTCGTTCCTAATGTCTACTTGTCCCGATTTCGGGTGTCCTTGAATCAATCGCTTATTCCACTTGTCGGTGACAATCACCAATTTGGCCGAATCAGGCAAGCTGTCGAGGAGTGTAGCAAAGTCTTTACCGGCATTCGTGCCGACCGACAACAGGAATGAATCGGTCTGCGCTCCTTGTTCTGCACTGAAAAAGTGCGTATCAACTCCAAATGGAATGAAGTGCAAAATGTCGCCGTTAAGTGAAAATCGCTCTTGTAACCATGGCAGCTGCGCACTGGCGTAAGACACAATTGCATCGGCGCATGGTAATAGCGTTTTCCATATCCAGCGACGCCATCCACTCGCATTGCGCGGCTCCAGCAATGCAACGTTCAGCACAACTATCGGTTTCCTAATCACGCCCGCGCGCTTTAGCATCAAAACGGGGAGAGCGGATGCCTCGGTAGTGCACACGAACGCATCAATAGAACTTTGTTTTACTGATGCGTAAATAGCTTGCAGGACTCTCCAGAGAGCGGGTTGTTGAATAAATTTCTTCAGCGGTGCTGCTAGCTGAAAAAAGCTGACCACATGCCCGAGCTGTGCCGTTCCTGCGTACCCGAATAGCCTGTGCGAAGGGACGATTCCGCAGGCATAATCGTTGAGCTCCTGTGACCAATCACACGGATACATGAAGCACACCCGCAGGCTCTGATTACTCGTCGCCTGCGATCGAACACGCTTGGGCGCGGTAAGGGCTCTATTCATTTAGAGAGATTAACCTTCATCGGCACGGGCTTCTAAACTGCAGTGTACCTCTGAGCAGCCCTTATAATCCTGAACAACCTCTGACCTGCCAAAAGCCATGGAACACTGGAAGCCTATTGAACTTTTCTATGTAGCGGTTGTCCTAACCGGCATTCAAGTCGTATGGGCGGCGGCAATTGCGGCTGGCGTGATGCCGTGGCTGCAGGCTCGCGGAGTCATCCATTTTCCGATTCTAAGCGCTGCCCGGAAGACGGGCACTCGTCAGCACCGATTGCTGGTGCTTACGCAGACGCTTCTCGTCATCCTTTCGGTGGGAACTCTTCTGTGCCTGATTGACGGCTTCTTCATCGAGCCCTTCCACCTGACTATAAACAAGCTGGAGATTCAAACCCCAAAACTGAAAAGCACGCGTTTCCGAATCGTGCAACTCTCCGACCTGCATTGCGACAAAGAAGTCCGGCTGGAACCTCGCATCGCAGCATCGGTAGCCCAACTCCATCCGGACGTAATTCTCTTTTGCGGAGATGCGGCCAACTCGCCGCAGGGCTTGCCCAATTTCAAGCAGCTTCTAAAGAGCTTCGCCGACGTAGCGCCGACTTACGTCGCCAAAGGCGATTGGGACTTTTCCTTCACGCCGGCTCTCGATTACTTCAGTGGCACCGGAGCTCATGAGCTTTACAACAGACCGGCAAAAATCGAGAAGAACGGAGAATCTATTTGGATTGGCGGAACAGCAACCGGTGCTTTCGGGCTGGTCAACGAAGTTCTGAGTCTCGTTCCGCCCGATGTCTTCACCGTGTTTGCTTATCACGAGCCCAACCCTGATATGTTCCCGGCGAACGCGAATGTCGATCTTTTTCTTGTCGGTCACACGCATGGTGGACAGGTGGTCTTCCCCGGCGTCGGTGCACTCGTAACCAGATCGCAGTACGGGAGACGCTTTGTCTCTGGCTTATTTCACATCGGACGAATGCAAATGTACGTCAATCGCGGCATCGGCATGGAAGGACACTTCCTGCGCGTGCGTTTTCTTTGTCCGCCTGAGATTGCGGTTTTTGATATTGTGCCATCCGACGAGCGTCGTCGAGGTGCAGTGGCTCAGTGATTGTGCGAACGGTGTGCAAATTACAAACAATGTCAAAATAGATAGGCACGTCTGGTTTTAGATCGCCGAAGGGACCGACAAATAGAGATGTGGAACAAAGTACTATTCGCCTCTGACGGCTCGCCGAACGCACTTTCCGCCATCGACGCGTTGACGATGCGGCAGTGGCCTCAAACAGTACAGTTCAAGATCGTCTCTGTCGCGGATGAATCATTGTCCGGACACCTGTCGGCAACTCAGGCGAATGAAGCGGGCGCGGCAACCGCGGAAGCGCTCAAACAAAAAATTCCCTACGCAATGATTGGCACAGTGACCGAAACCGGAAAAGCGGCGGCCGCGATTATCAAAATCGCCAAGGAATGGCAGCCCGATTACATAGTGACAGGTGCATACAGCCGCCATGGTTTGAACAAGTTGTTGCTCGGCAGCGTCACGGATGCCGTCGTAAAAAATATCAACTGCTCGCTGCTGGTGGGCAGACCCGCCTCGGCTACTCCGCACAAACGCTGCGCGATCGTGTGCGTGGCCGAAACTGGGCTCAGCAAAGCCGCCGTCGATGGTCTTTGCGCCACGGGTTGGTCGCATGACGTTCAGTTTGTTGTAGCAAACGCGTTTGTAACTCCGATGGCTGACTACAGTCCGAACCCTCAACTTGATTGGAAACTGTTCAAAGAAGCCGAACAAGAAGCTGTCGACCATGCCACGTCCGTTGTGGACACCGCAGCCGAAACGATAGAAAAATGTTTGCCGGGACACGCAATCGAACGAAAAGAGCTTGAGGGCTTGAACGCTGCCGAAGAAATATTCGCACTCAGCAAGACCGTCGCGGCCGATCTGCTCGTACTCGGTCCACGCATTCATAAGGGCATGGATCAATGGGTGGAGGGCAGCCTCACGAATGATTCTTTAGCTGGAGCGCACTGCTCGGTAGAAATTCTACGGGGCTGACGCGCCGCCAACAGTTCATCATAAATCTGCAAAGTTCTCTCGATCTGATGCTTGATCGTGAATTGCGAGTACGCACGTTCTCTTGCGGCGGCGGCAAATTTCGCCCGTAGTGAGGAATCCTCGAGCAGGTAATGAATCGCTTGCTCCAGAGCGGCAACGTCATCCGGCTTCACGGTAAGTCCCGTTTCACCATGGCGGCTCACCCAGGGAACTCCCGTCGGCAAATTCGTATTGATCACAGGTTTGCCGCACGCCATCGCTTCGACTTGGACCAACCCGAAGCACTCCGTCGGCAACACCGACGGCAACACAAACAGATCACACGCATGATACAAAGCTGCAAGCTCTTCGTCGGAAACGCGTCCTGCAAAATGGACCTTGTCGCCTAATCCGCTTTCTGCAACCAGTCGCGCCAGTTGCATGCGCAACGGGCCGTCGCCGGCGATAACGAGATCTGCATCTATGTTTTTCATCGCTCGGATCAGGACATCGCAGCCTTTGTAATACACCAGACGTCCCACGAATAGAACGACCGGCCGCGAGTAATGATGTTTGATGAGTGCGACTTGCTCAGGAGCAACTCGCTCCAAGTGCGTGGTATCAATCCCGAGAGGAACGGTGACGCACTTATCCGCGAATTCGTCCAACACACCTGAGAACTTTATCATCGGCGGAGCCGTGACCAGAATTTTGTCGACGGTTTTCAGGAAGCGGCGCAGTGCCGGACGGTACATGGTTTCGAACAGCGGATACTTGCCGATTCCATGGTGCCAGCTGACAACTTTTGCCGAGGACCTATCGCCAGCCAGTTGCTCGGCCACCGTACCCAGAGGGAATGGCAAGTGAAAATGCTTCAGGTCGAACCGGCGCCGTTTCAACTGGCGCAAAAGCCCGAGCGCAACGGGACGACCGGCAACCGTCACTGAGCTACCGCTTGCCACGACGGAAACGCCTTCTTCATCATATTGCCGGCTGACTTTTGTCTTGGTGCAGAGAACCGTCACGTCATAATCCGCTCTGCACAAGCCGAGTGATAGATCTCTCACCGAGCGCTCAACGCCACCCAGGTTCTCATAGAACGTTGTAATTTGTGCGACGGACGGCACTGACGCGAAGTCCTCGTAGGTAGGCGCGCCGCAAAGCGTCGCCTATGTTTATGCAGAAATAGTGTACAGTATGGCAACGTCAAAGCTACCAGTCGGCATGCATAAAACCGAGCACACGACCCAAAGAGTTTCTGGGCTGCAGAGCATGCGGAAGTGCGAGCAGGCACTTTTCTGTCTGCTCGGCGATCGGCTGCCGCAATCCGCCGATGAATTGGCGTCGCTCACCGTGCACGAGATTGCCACCATCACTGAGTGGCTCTCGCGAGATGGACTATGCGGCTACGCTCTTTCTCGAATCTCGCAACTCGATGTCTCGGTGCCGGAAGGACTAATCGCCAAACTGCGTCGCACCGCAGCGACAGAATACCTGACGTGGCTAAATTCCGAATCGGCGATTCATCCTCTGCTGAAAATAATTGCTCGCTATCCACAAGACGTCGCAATGATCAAAGGACGCGCCGTGGCGGCAACGGTTTACGCCGCACCGCATCTGAGACATTCCGCTGATATCGATCTCGTCGTCAGAACAGCAGCGCTCCCCTCGCTATTCGATGAGCTGCACGCGGCAGGCTTTTCCCTCGATAGAATCAACAGCGCTCGGTATTGCAATGGACCTCTCATTTCAGCCACAGACGTTTTGCTGCAACCACACAGCGAATTCGTCAGCTGCGATGAGCTGCCTTTGACGAGATCGGATGGACTTCAGCTGGATTTGAAACTTGATCCTCTTGAATCCGGTTTGCGCATGCTGGAGCTACCGCGCTTTTTTGCTAACCACACGACGGTGGAAATTGCCGGAGTCGAGATAAGTGCGCCGGACATTGTGGATCAATTGTTGATCGCTTGCTGCCATTTCCATAAGGATAGTTTCCTCGGTCTGCGTTTGATGCTGGACATCCATTTGTTGGCACGCGCATTGTCGACAAGTGAGTGGAACGAGCTTGAACGGCGGGCAATGACCGAAGGCGTTGAGCGGTCGGTGGTGGTGGCGCTGGCGGTGTGCAGAGATAGATTGGCAACGGGGAATCCGGAGAAAAGCGGGCTGCCGCCCGCCGCTGCCATGAACGTGCCGATTCTGAACGACCTTGTGAGCTATCGATTTCTGTGGAATCAGAATTCGCTTCCGATGCTATTGTTGAACGCGATGGTGTCGAGCAATCGCGGGCGCAAGTTGCGCGCTCTTTGGGGAGCGTTTTTCCCCAATCAGAGATTTCTGACCGCCTATTATGCCGGCGGTAGAAACGTCAACTTCGCCTCGATACCGATGCTATGGTTCTTGCATGCATGCACAATTGTTTCGCCCGCAGGTGTCGTGCGACGTACCCTCGGACGATTCCTGTGGAAACCGCCGGCGAACAGACTAACGGTGGATCAGTCTGTCAATCGCGTCTATGCGCTCCGCGATTGATCCGCCTGAAATCGAAGCGCAGATGGACCTCTGCAACGATTGCAGGAAGAACTCCACCCCTCCGTCTATGTGCAACGCATTCGAGTATGGGAGAAACTCCCTCACCAGTTGCTCCGGTGGGGTTGGTTGAACGCAAATTGCTCCCGGATAATCGGGATCCACACTACCAATCGCCACCACGGCCGACAGTGGCAATTGCAATTTGAAGTCTGGATCAGGCACCGCGTTCAAATTCAGATACCAGCGATCATCGAACAACTGGACGCTTTTTCCCGTCTGCTGCGCGATACGCTCGGCTGTCCCCTCGCGCAACGAAATTGGGCGGACGATTTGTGGAATGATGCCGTCGTGCTGAATGAAAACAACGTCCTCCGAAATCATCTTCCATCCGTACTCGCAGAGTGCCGCGGTGAGCGTGCTCTTGCCCGTTTCGGATCCGCCGCAAAGCATCACGCTTGCGCCGCCGGGAGCGACTAGCGCAGCCGCCTCCAGCCAGAGATCCCCATCGAAGTCTGCAAGCAACCGTTTCGACAACGCAAGCATTGCAGATTCAACGTCTGCGAATTCGCCTTCAATTAATTTGAGTTTGGAGTTATCTATGGACGTTTCTGCGCGCGGAAAAATGCGCGCGATGTCCTGGAGCACCGCGTCCGACGCAGTCGAGTAAGAGATCAACTGCGATCCCAACCGAAAAACGACATTAGAGGCGACGCGGCCAGGGACCACCATTGATTCCACCTTTGGGCCGTAGTGTCGTCTTCCTTTGCGACGTCGTCGGCGCTGCCTGCGCCGGCAGAATGAATTTGTCGACTATCTTGGGTGAGGCAAGCGCCGCACCGGCAAGAAGCGCGGGAGTCAAAACTCGCTCTAGAAATTCTTTCCGCGACAAACCTGCGTCGCATGAGACAACTTTTTCGTCGCAGCTATCTTCGTGCATTAAAACTCACCAGCCGACACCGAGTATACAAGTGCACGTACTCGTCAGTCCATTAAATTTGAGACGGCCAAGCGTGAAGTCGCGCATGCGGAGCCTATTTCAAGCGAAATCGAACCGTCCCGCTTTTGACAACCGGCAATGCATATCTGCTACACCATCAAACAAACATCTAGCGCGGCTTGCATTTACAGAAGTTTCGTCCTAGATTGTCTGCGCAACGCGCTCAAGCAGCGGTGCGCTGCCCGGGAAAATTCATGAGTCAATCCAAACGCTCGGCTGCAAAATTCGAATTCTCTTTCCGCCAGATCAAGAGCCTCGTCCAATCTGAGTTCATCAAACGCTTCAAGCGCACGTCTCTGCAAGATATTGGCGTATATTCTGGCCGTTTCCGCGCCATGTGCACCTTGAGCACGCGCGATCCTCAACATGCGCTCATCTTCCATCAGCCGTGCCTGTTCGCGCCACTCAATCATCTTGTTTCTCCCCGGGTTTGCATTGCTCATACTCTATTGATACTGTCGTTTTGCAATCAGCACATCCCGCAGGAGGTGTTTGCGCATGGTGAATTTTATCCCCTCCGGATGCATCAACCAGCGCCATCACCACATATGGTGATGGCACCACCCAAACGGGGGATACCACTCAACAACAAACCAGGAAACCGCGGCCGCCTCAGACTCTCTCGAGCAATTTGGAGATCGATATATCCAGTCCAGCGGCAATGCGCGCCACAATCCATATAGTAGGATTGCATTCTCCGCGCTCGATCGCTCCAATGTATGCTGACTTTGCAGAGGCTGGCCAACTCCTCCTGCGACAAATGCAGGCTCAAGCGCATTTCTTTGACGCGCTTGCCGAGTCGGCTACAAATTGCTTGCTTGGATGCCATATCGTGTCTTTTAGGCTGCATACAACATGGGAAACGGTTTTGGGCTGCCGCGCCACGGTCTATCGACCGCAAAAACCGACTAAAAGCAGCCGCGGGTCTTCATTCTCAAGTTTATTAAGATTCGTAAAGCAGAGCATCGTCCACCAGACGCAGCTTTCGAGTCACGTCGTAATTAAGTCTCAATCCATATAGTCACCTGGAGGTAATAATGGTGATGCTGATCGTCATAAATTTCTAACTAATGTCGTCCCTGGTCCGCAGGGCCACTGCATCACGGTCGCATGAATTGCCTATTGTAACCAGCCAGGGAGATGCCTAATGACAGATCACAGCGCCGCGGCGAAAGCGAGAGCCATTCCGGAGCAACACCTGAACGAAACAACGCAAGAGTTCTGCATGTTCCTGATCAACGGTCTCACCGACATCGCCATTTATATGCTCAGCCCCACAGGGCACGTTCAAACTTGGAGCGCCGGGGCACAGATCCTCAAGCAGTACGAAGCAGCGGAAGTGATGGGCAAACACTTCTCGATGTTTTATACAAAACCCGATCAAGATAGAAATTTTCCCAATTACGAACTTGAGCAGGCGACGCGGTCGGGGAAGTTCGAAGGCGCCGGCTGGCGAGTGCGCAAGGACGGCACGCAGATTTGGGTTGACGTTGTGATCGCGCCCATGCGCGACAAAGAAGGAAATCTCAAAGCGTTCGTCAAAGTAGTGCGCGACGCAACCGACAAGAAAAAAGCCGAAGAGATGATCGAAAGGCAAAGAAGAGACTTGATCGAATTGTCGACGCCTGTCATGCATCTGTGGCGCGGAATTCTTGCCTTGCCGATTGTGGGAACCCTCGACAGCACAAGGAGCCAAGTTGTCACCGAGCGTTTGTTACAGGGGCTCACCGACTCCGATTCGGCCATTGCCATTCTCGACATATCCGGCGTTCCCACCGTCGACACCGTGGTGGCACAGCACCTGATGAAAACGGTTGATGCCGCTCGCCTCATGGGCTGCGATTGCATAATCAGTGGAATTCGCCCGGAAATTGCTCAAACGATGGCACACCTGGGAGTTGATCTCTCCAAGGTAAAAACGAAGTCGAGCATGGCGCGCGCACTGGAAGAAGCGATGTCGATCATGGAAATGCGCATTGTTAATGATTCGCCGAAAGAAAGAGCGAGAGTCTAAGCGGAATGACGACACAAAAAATTCCGATATTGAAGCTCGGCGAATTCCTGCTGGTCACTATTCAGGGTGAGCTGCATGATACGCAGGCATATACCTTGCAGGATGAGCTAAGTGCGAAAGTAGCAAACACAAACGCGCGCGGCGTCCTAGTAGACGTATCAGGATTGACAATCGTCGACTCATTCATGGGACGGATGATCAGCACCATTGCCGCCACCACCCGCTTGATGGACGCAGAAACTGTAGTGGTCGGAATGCAACCGGCGGTAGCAATTACACTCGTAGATATGGGCTTATCGCTGCCCGGCATCTCTACCGCAAAAAATGTGGATAAAGGGATGGCCATGTTGCGGAGCAAGCTTGGTTATTCGCCAGAGGACGATGCTAACCATGATCTCCCAGACTGAGCAGCTATCAGTACTTCAGGAGACCGATCTGGTTTCCATCAGAAACAAAGTGCGCCTGCACGCGCAGCAGGCGGAACTCGGCTTGGTAGATGAAACCAAACTGATCACCGCAGCCAGCGAACTCACTCGCAATATGCTCATCTATGCCGGCGGCGGCGGCGTGGCAATCGAGCAGCTCGATCGGGCCGACGTGAAGGGTGTGCGCATCGCATTCGAAGATAAGGGACCAGGAATTGCCGATATTGGTCTTGCAATGACGGACGGCTATTCGTCCATGCATAGTCTTGGCTTAGGGTTGCCCGGTGCCCGCAGGCTTGTCGACGAGTTTGAAATTAGCTCTAAACCAGGGGAAGGCACCAGAGTCGTAATCACCAAATGGAAAAGATGATTGGCGGCACCCACCTTTCCTTTTCCGTTTCCGATGACAGTCACATCGGCGAGTTGCGCCGGGCGTTAAAGGATCTCGGTGCGATCAACGCGTTTGCGCCCGAACTCGTCGGCAGAGCGGAAATTATTGCCAGCGAACTCGCAACAAACTTGATCAAATATACAGACAAAGGCGGCGAGATTCTGATTGGCTCACTGGCTGTTGATGATCTCCGCGCTTTGGAGATCATATCGCTCGACAAAGGGCCAGGAATGTCGAATCCACAAAAGATGCTGGAAGATGGAGTTTCAACAACCGGCACCCTCGGCGGCGGACTGGGCGCAATCAAACGCTTCTCGGATGAATTCGACATGAACTCACGTCCGGATAAGGGCACGGCCATGTTGTCGCGCATCTGGAACCAGCGCCGGCCCGCCCATGATTATCAACCAACCGTGGAAGTTGGTGGCGTCATGGTAGCAATGCCGGGTGAATATGTTTGTGGCGATCGCTGGGCGGCGCGCCGGGGAAAAGGCACCGTGCAAGTTGCCGTAACCGACGGACTGGGACATGGACCAGCGGCGGCAATCGCCTCTGACGCCTGCATGCAAGTATTTTTCGAAGAATCGGCCTCGCGGTTGCGACCAGGCGATTTGTTGCGTCGCATGCACGAAGCGACTCGGCACACCAACGGAGCCGCCGCTGCGATAGCCGAACTTGATGCCGCGCATGGCGTGCTCACGTACTCAGGAGTCGGCAACATCGCCACCCGCATGTCCAGCGCGAGCAATCAGAAAAGCTGCGCATCGATGCCTGGAGGTCTCGGCTTTCAACTTCCGAAAGTGCGAGAGTTTACATATCCATGGACAGAAGAAGTCGGCTTGCTCATGAATTCGGATGGTATCACAACAAGCGTGGCCATGGACGGATTGCGCAATCATCACCCCTCATTAATTGCGGCGATCTTATATCGAGACTTCAAACGGGGCACTGATGATGCCACCGTCGTGGTTGTCGGCGGAAAAAAGCGGGACAATCTGACGTGAATTGTGCTGTGAGAATGTTTGTATTGCGCAGCGAAGGTGACCTCCTCGCTCTGCGCCGTTGTCTCAGGAAAATTGCTTCGTCCTGCGGGCTATCGGAAGTCGATCAATGCAATTTGATTAACGCGGTATTCGACCATTCTTGCGCGGCCTATGCTTCCCAAACCGACGTGGCCGTGCAATTGGAAATCACAAAGGACAGCAACGGCCACAGCCTGAGGGCAACCGTGCTGGATGCGTCGGTCGTTTTTCCAATTGCCGATGAGGCTGCCGACTGGCTGCGCAAGACGGGATTGCATGTAGTCGAGGAAGAGCGCGCAAACGATATTGTGGAAGAACTGCGCCAACAAGATGAGAAGCTTTTGCGCGCAATCCGGAACGTTCAAAGCCTCAGCGAAGATCTCGAGCAAACCAACAAAGGGATCATGGCTCTATATAAGGAACTTGATGAGAGCAAAACAGAACTGATCAAGAAGAGTGACATGCTCGAGCAGCAGGGGCGCGACTTACGTGATGCTACTCATCACAAGAGCACCTTTCTGGCGAATATGAGTCATGAGATTCGCACGCCTATGAATGGCGTGCTGGGCATGACGGAAATATTGCTGGCCAGCGGCTTGAATGATTCCCAAAGGGAATACGCCGAGATCATACGCGGCGCAGGCAAATCGCTTCTCTCGATCATTAATGACATTCTCGACTTCTCCAAAATCGAAGCGAATAAACTGGTGCTCCATGTCATTGCTTTTGAGCCTGTGAGGTTGATTGAGGATGCTGTTGAACTTCTGACACCACAAGCAAAGCAGCATGGGCTGTCGTTGCTCACGTTGATCGATCCCAATTTGCCTTTGATTTTGCGAGGTGATCCAGGACGCCTGCGACAGATGCTGATCAACTTTGTAGGCAATGCCATCAAGTTTTCGAAGCAGGGCTCGATTGTTGTAAAAACGATGCTGGAGTCGCAGGAAGGTGACCAAGTACAGGTCAAATTCACTGTCACCGATCACGGCATCGGCATGACTGAAGAAGAGGTTAACCGCCTCTTCGAGCCATTCTCGCAGTCCGACAGTTCTACCACGCGCAAGTTTGGGGGCACAGGCCTGGGGCTGAGTATTTCGAAACGGCTGGTTGAATTGATGGGTGGCAAGATCGGCGTTCAAAGCGCTAAAGGCGAAGGGTCTACTTTCTGGTTTTCCGTGCCTCTGCCTGCTAATTCCACACATTCCGGCAAGCACCTGGCGCCATATGGCGCAAATGATATTCGGATTTTGATTCTCGACTCAGATTACGATACGCGCGAAATTCTGAAGACATACATCTCCGCCTGGGGAATTCGGCATACTGTCAGTGCCGATTCCTCCGAAGCAATAGCCGCGTTGAAATCTGCTTCGAGCAATGATCCGTTTCAACTTGCAATAGTCGGATCGCTCGCCACTGATTCCGACGTCCTGGCGCTCGCCGAAACAATCCGCAAAGATGCGAGCGTAGCGTCGACCAAACTCATTCGTGTTGCAACGGCGGAGGCGCCGGATGGCGCGCAGCGTTCGACACATTCCCCATCGCCGTTCGACCTCTGTCTAAGCAAGCCGATCCGTCAATCGCAATTGCTCAACGCCATCACCACTATCAACAGCGGAGATATAAAAACAAAAGTAGAACAACTCATCAAGGCAGCCGGCAAAGTCGCCGCCGCCACCGCTATCGGATGTCCGATGCGACCAGAGCTGATATTGGTCGCCGAAGACCATCCGATTAATCAGCAAGTCGCCCTCCTGCTGCTAAGGGAGTTCGGCTTCGAAGCTCACATCGCTGAAAATGGGAATCAAGTGATCGAACGACTGAAGTCCAGTCCGTACCACCTTATTTTTATGGATTGCCAAATGCCGGAGGTCGATGGATTCGAAGCGACGCGCCGGCTTAGATCGATGGAAATATTTACTGGAAAACATGTGCCCGTCATTGCCATGACGGCGCACGCAATCGAGGGCAGTCGCGAGCAGTGCATAGCCGCAGGTATGGACGACTATATTTCCAAGCCGGTTGAACCTCAAATGCTGAAATCGATAATCGACAAGTGGCTGCCGGCGAGCACTACCAGCGGTGGCGCTGGCGATAACCATCAAGAACGGGATGACGAAAAAGAACGTCCTGCAGAGCTGGCAATCGACAAACTGACAAAAAAAATGGGCGCCTCTGGTGCTGTGAAACTGCTCTCGATGTTTGTATTTGAAACCGCGAATGATTTCAGACAGCTTGACGACTTCGTAAAAAGCCGCAATCCCCAAGGTGTGACGAGATCAGCTCACACGCTGCGTGGAGTATTTAACGCCTTGTGCGCTGAGCATCTGGCAGCTCTCTGCAACGAAATTGAAGATGCCGCCCACCAACGAAATTGGGAGCGGCTGGAATCGACCCTGACGGTTTTTCATCGCGATATCGCCGAATTCGAGCGGCTTATTACGCAGCGCTTGTCACCATCAACCACCGAGGAGACCAAATGACGGAAGCTAATACGGTTAGGATTCTGATCGTGGAGGACCAGTTAATTACCAGAACCGGATTGAAAATGCTACTGGAGCAAACGCCATCCTTTTGCGTCGTCGGAGAAGCGGCTGACGGCATAGAAGCACTAAAACAAGCAATTCTTCTCAAGCCGGACGTTGTCCTCATGGATATCGTGCTGCCAGGCATGGATGGAATTGAAGCGACAGAGCGAATCAAAGAGGAGGTTCCGCAGTCGCGAATCTTGATGTTAACTTCTTATGAGCGGGACGATGACGTCTTTGCCGCCCTGGCAGCGGGAGCGGATGGATACTGCCTTAAGACCGTCACAGCTGAGAATCTAACGCTCGCCGTTAAGGCAGTTCTCGACGGCACGGCGTGGCTGGATCCAGCAATCGCCAAGCGTGTCGTGCAAGCTTCCATCGGGTTGCCCTCCCGCAAAACAACCCGAGTCGAATTGAAATTGGGACTTTCCGACAGAGAAACGGACGTGCTGCGGCTCGTCGTGAACGGAGCTTCCAATCAGCAAATTGCCAACGAGCTTGTGATAAGCCCAGAAACAGTCAAGACGCACATGCGTCACATTATGGAAAAATTGAAAGTATCAGACCGGACGCAGGCAGCCGTAAAAGCTTTGCGCGAGGGGCTGGTGCAAATGTAAGTGCACGTTCGCGCAGGTTCGGCGCATCATTGCGCCACTAGCCTGGCGTTATCCTGACACCTTGCGCCCGAGCGCCGACCTCGTGAATTTTGGAAAGCATATCGGCCGGCCCATCAAACACGCAGTAGGCGCCGGCTTTAATCAGCTCCTCGCTGCCGTAGCCGCCGGAAAGAAAGCCAATTCCCAACGCCTGGGCGCGGCGGGCCGCAATGAGATCCCAGATGCTATCACCTACCACTATGCAGTCTTTCGTTTCGACATCCAGAAGCTCCGCCGCGGCAAAAAACAAGTCAGGATCGGGCTTGGCATGTTTGACCATGTCGCGAGTGACCACCGGCACCTGTGCGGATAGTTCGAGCATCGCCAAGCGGGATAATGCACTGCTGCGATGAGCGCTTGTAACAATAGCCCACGGAATCTCGGCGTCGCTCATGTGGCGCAGCAATTCCTTGGCTCCCGGCAGCGCATGAACCGTGCCTGCATAGCCGCGATATATCAATCTATAGGATTCACGCAAGCGGGCAATCTCGTCGCTGGTCAAGGCAGTGCCGATCTCAGCCATGAGGGCTTGCACAAACAATCCGCCGCTCATTCCGAGCTTACGGTGCAGACGCCAGGTAGGCACGCTGATACCAATTTCGTCCAAAGCCTCTTTCCAGGCAAGCACGTGCTGGTAAACGTTGTCTATAAGGGTGCCGTCGAGATCGAACAAAAAAGCAGTATCGCGGATTTTCATACAACGGCCTCCAAAGTTCTGTTTTCGATATAGCGTATTCTTTCGATCGAATTGGCATAACCAGTCACGGCATCGATCTCCAGCACGACTGCCGACACGGCAGCCCGTCCACGTGCGGCTTCCATCTGGGCGGAATCGTCGTACATCAGCTTTCGCAACACGACGTCAAAGTCCATGCCGATAATGCTGTGCGTCGCGGCGCAAGCTCCGACGTCGGAAATGAAGGCGGTTCCTTTTAGAAGAATGCATTCATCGGCCGTTTGCACATGGGTATGAGTGCCGACCACGGCCGAAACACGCCCATCAAGGAAATGAGCCAAGCCCGCCTTCTCACCGGTGGAAGTCGCGTGAAAATCCACGAATATTACTTCAGCTTCCTTACTTATTTCTTTCACCAGGTCGTCGGCTATAGCGAAAGGCGGCTGCACAGCCTTCATGTGCAATCGTCCAAGCAAGTTAATGATGCCGATTTTGACACCGCCGGCGGTGACTACACACCAGCCCCGCCCAGGCTTTGTCTCAAGCATATTCGCCGGGCGCAGAACGGTAGGATAACGTTGAATGAAATTCGCAGCATCAGGATGATGAAAAGTATGGTTGCCGCCGGTAAGGACATGTATGCCGAAACCGTAGAGCTCCTCAACGTCTTTTTCCGTCATGCCGAAGCCTCCGGCAAAACAATTTTCGGCATTGGCAATGATCAAATCCGCAGGCGGGCATTGAGAAGACGAGAGAAACTCACCCACGACTCTGCGCCCAGCATCACCGACAATATCTCCGAAAAATAGAATTCGCAACAGTTTGCTCATTGTCGTCTGCTCAATGCGTATCGTGTGCCAATTGTTTTGATTTAAGCGAAACGAGCCGTGTTGACTGCGGACAATCCTCAGTCAACGCTCGCATAACATTGCCCGGCACGGTGCCGTCAATAATATGCACCTCAACGTCGTGCTCACCGGCCCAAAATCCGGCCTTGAGTTTGCCGTCCATGCCATGGCTGACATCGTCTTGGCAGTCTCGTAAGGCGCTATGCAAAAGCGCATAATCGCTACTGCAAATCTCTTTACTCGAACGAGCCCAGTCAGGCATAATCACACCAGGCACGTCGGTAGCAAAAACCAGCCGCTTGGCTCTCGCCGATACAGCTAAATGGCTGGCGATCCAATCGCTCGAGCACACGGCAAAATCTTGTTCAAGATCGACAACAAAATCGCCGCTGATGATTGGGATAATACCTCGCTCGACGAAAGACAACACTGATTGCCAGGCGCAGTTCACTATTTCACCATTGCGCGTCATAAAGAGAGAACCGGCGCTAAGCCCCACCACGGACAAACCGGCATCGCGGAATGCATCAATGACATTCTGCCTCAACTCCTCGAGCATGCCGCTGACAGCAGAGACAACATTTGCTTGGTCTCGTGACAGAAAGCCGTCAAGATAGCCGTATTTTTTGGCCGGTGGCTTGCCGTAGGACCCCGTTCCGTGCACGAGTATCGGTAATGCCGTGAGCTCACAGATTTCCGCTGCCAATCGGCGGGCGTTTTGCCAACGGAATTCAGGCTCCGCGGCAAATTTGTCCGTGAGGAGGCTGCCCCCGACTTTGAGGATTTGGGTTTTGTTGCTCATCTTTTCCTCCTTTAGCGGGCTCACGCCTGAAGTTGCGGTTTGTCGGCACCGCCCGCCGTCACGGTGTCGGCACCGTTAGTGGTGCACCTGGACATTGCGAAAGGGACGGTCTCCGCATCGCCGGACGGCGAGCGCATCCAAGGCATGCATTTCCTGCTCGGTCAGTTGCATAGTTACAGCAGCGGCGTTCTCGCGCAAATGCGAAACGGAAGTCGTGCCTGGTATGGGGACGACAAATTCGCTTTTGGCGAGAAGCCATGCCAGCGCAATTTGCGCGGACGTACATTGCCGGCGAGCAGCGATAGCTTTTAGCTCTTCGACAATATAGGAATTGCCCTCGAGGTTATCGGCAGCAAATCTCGGGTCGTCGCGTCGCAAGTCGTTGTGCCGAAGCCGTTTCAGATCAGAGACTTTTCCACCGAACAACCCGCGTCCAAGTGGGCAAAACGCCACCAATCCGATACCAAGCTCTTGCAGAGTGGGCAAAACGGAAGCTTCTAGTCCTCTTTCCCAGAGCGAATACTCGGACTGCACGGCAGTCAAAGGATGCACGGCATGCGCCCGACGAATAGTGTCGGCCGAGACCTCGCACAGTCCGATGTGTCTTACTTTTCCTTCGCCAACAAGCGATGACATCTCAGAGATTGTGTCTTCGATCGGCACCAAGGGATCTACTCGGTGTTGGTAAAGAAGATCAATATGATCCACCTCCAGCCTCCGTAAACAGCCTTCCACCGCTTTCCTGATCTGGGCGGGAGAGCTGTCCAGTCCGCCCGCTTTTCCGTTTTCAATCTTGTAACCAACCTTGGTGGCAACAACTACTTGCTCGCGGCAGTCGGCAATCGCCTTCGCAAGCAGACGCTCGTTGACGAATGGGCCATAAAGTTCGGCCGTGTCCAGAAATGTGATTCCGTGCTCAAGCGCAGCTCGAATTAACGAGATGCCCTCAGAGTCGGAGACGGGACAACCATACCCCCAGCTCAATGCCATGCATCCTAAGCCGATCGCAGATACCGACAGCGGCGCCGGCGACGATCGCCCGGCACTTTTGCCGAGCGATCGTCTTTTCATAGGTGCTGCCATCACCGTCATCCGACTACTGACAGTGTTTCCGGCAGAGCACGCTTCCAATAGGTTCGCGAGAAGATATAACGAGTCAACTCATCGAATTGATCAACAACTTCTTTGTCCAATCTGGGTTCGGCATTACGGAGGGCATTGGCACCCTGTTCCAGATATGCGGCGACTTTGGCTCGGCAAGTCTCTACGGCACCAGAGTTGCGAACACTCTCCATCACGCGATTCATATCGGCGTTATCTGTACCATTGTGATTCAGCCAACCCGTCAGGATCTCTTTGTCTTTCGCCTTGGCTTGGCGCAACGCCATCATCAAAAGATAGGTAGGTTTACGCGTGATGATGTCAGCGCCGACGCCTCGCCCGCGGCCCTTTTCACTGTCCGGCTCGAGATCCTCAAGGTCATCTTGCAGCTGATACGCTGTTCCAAAACACGCGGCCCATTCTTGCAATGCCTCGAGCTGCGATGCCGTGGCACCGCCCAGGATAGCGCCCGCGGTGGCACACGCATGATATTCACGTCCGGACTTAAAATACGCCGTTTGCAGACAGTCCTCGGGATCGACCACAGTCTCTCCTTCAAGTAATACGTCGCGCATTTGTCCGGCGTTATCGTAAAACTCATGCCAGTTGAACATTCTCATTACCGCATACAATTTTTCTTTTTCAAACGGTGCCGCAAGCAGCGATTCAAACGCGAAAGCGTGAATTATCTTGCCGTAAACGAGCGCAGCCACGGCGGCCTTACGCTCGGCATTGCCGGAGAACAAAGGATTATCAACGATCTTTTGAGCTTTCTGCTGGTCGTGTGCATTGCCCTCATTGACGAAGTGCCGGCGAAATACTTCGTGATCGGTTGGCCTGTTTCGGCGATTCTTGTCGTCGTCATAAACGTCGTCATGCACCATCGTGTAGTGATGGTAAAACTGGAACCCCGAAGCCACCTGCAGGATAGCGCTATGCTCGCGGCCACCAACGGCCCGATAGGCGAGCATTACCGTTTGCGCGTGGCACCGTTTGCCACCATCAGTGAGATAGTGGTATGCGCGATCGTACAAACCTTTGATGAAGGGTTGCTCTTTTCCTGGTGCGTCAGCTATGATGCGCGCCGCGCATTCCTTCACTTGCTGGTTGATCTCATCCACTAACTTCTGAATTCTTTTCGGGGTCGACCCAACAGTAGCCGTCATATCAAATCCCTCATGCCGATTGTGTTTGAGAAGCTTACCAAATCGAGACTTCGGTAAAATCACCGTCGCGGGGGACCCTGCGCTCGCGAAATTTGGGTTAACCCTTTGATGTGATCGGGCTGAGGAATCGACCGGTCTGCTTGGGGGATGGCCCGCCGGCCGAACCCTGCAATACTTCTAACGGTTTTTAACGGGCGCAAAGCCGTGAGGCGTCGGCACTGGCAATCCTGCAAGGGCTGCCGTCGGTTTTGTGCACGGCATTTTCGAAGCGGGGTTGAGCCCGATTACAAACAATAAGGAGCAAGGAACATGATGCAAGCGTTAATTAGTCCGATTTCGTTGGACGAAGCAAGGACAGTGGCGTCCGGCGGAGCGGACATAATCGATATCAAGAACATCAAGGAGGGATCGCTGGGAGCAAGCTTTCCGTGGATTATCTCTGAAATCGCCAGAGAGTTGAGTTCATACAAGGTCCTTTTCAGCGCCACGCTCGGCGATCTTCCATTCAAGCCCGGCACCGCTTCACTGGCGGCCCTTGGTGCAGCAGCGTCCGGAGCGCAATACATTAAGGCAGGACTTTACGGAGTACAAAGCGAAGATCAAGGCGTGGAAATGATGAGCGCGGTGCGGCGCGCCTGCAAGGATTTCAATCCATCTATTACGGTCGTCACGGCAGGCTATGCCGACTATCGCAGATTCGGAGGTTTGAGTCCTGACACATTGGTGCGCATTGCCCAGCGTTCGCAAAGCGATCTGGTTATGGTCGATACCGCCATCAAAGATGGTGCCACTTTGTTCGACGCATTGACATTCGAAGAAATTCGCCAGTTCATCAATGACGCACACAAAGCGGGAATGAAGGTCGCTCTGGCGGGATCAGTGCGCACCGAACATATGGATGCGCTTTATGAACTGAAGCCGGATGTGGTGGGAGTTCGCG
>Ga0134128_10000368_pt1 | contig 63081 bp, 101 predicted proteins | sample KB31754_FD_96462 | JGI IMG/M metagenome (GOLD analysis project Ga0134128, IMG submission 96462) | Terrestrial soil microbial communities with excess Nitrogen fertilizer from Kellogg Biological Station, Michigan, USA - KB3-175-4 | ecosystem: Environmental > Terrestrial > Soil > Unclassified ... | reverse complement strand
ACCAGTAGAGAAATTTGCACGAGGACCTCGCGGTAAGAACTTAACAGAAGCGCAATACATGCACATGGTCAAAGACGGATGTGGTCATTGTTCCGCTGACATTGATCTTAGGGACCAAGACTTTATTGGATGGGGCGCTGGGGGTACGACTCCTATCTGTTCCATGTGTTTAGATGATGCAGTATCTGGTGGTGTTGATATTCCAGTACGCCCTACTCTTACTCTGGTGAAGTAATATGACTCTAACTTTAATGTCCCAGTATGATCATACAGTCATGCATAACGTAACTGGTAACTGCGGTCTTGGTGCTTTCTCTTACATGGCCGTAGTACACGGTCCTATTAAAAAGGATAAGTGGAGTGGTATTACAAATACATATGCTACTTATGATGAGATTAAGGATTTTGTAGACACTCCTGAATTTGATAACCAATTTAAAGCCAAGTTTCCAAATGTTTCTTGTGTTGTAATTAGTGCTAGAGTTTGTAGTATAGGGCCAAACGGAGCTTCTACAAATCCGGGGCAGCATAGTTACAATGTTTTCAAAGCACTCTCTAACGCTAAGAAAGGTATGTTTGTAACACTACCCCCATTCATTAATAAAGCCCACCCTGGTGGTGATAGTATCATTCTATGCGGTATCTATTCCCCAGAGTCTAATAGGGGATACATGCTTACCGATGAATGTGTAACTCGCATTGGAGAAGTCATTGATTCCAATATTGGAATTGGCAGATCCTCTGTATATCGAGACAACTGTGCCAAGGCAGTACCGCTTATTAAGAAGGAATTCCCGTGCCTAGTAAAATCTCCCTTGAAGAGTTCCTTATTCTCGAAATTGCAGGAGGTGTATCCGATGAAGTCCAACTCGCCGGCCAGCTCTGTCCCTTCTGTAACGGAGGTACCAGCAAAGAACGTACGCTCAGTCTTAAAGTCACGCAAACCCAAATCAACTACAACTGTCACAGAGCATCCTGTAGTAGATGTGGATCCCTCAGTAGAAGTGGTAGTGGTACGAAAAAAGAAAGCGCCAGTAAGAAAAAAGATCTCGATCTAACTTACAGAGGGAAGTTGCACAAGCTTCCAGATGAGATTCGTAATAGTCTCAAGGATAAGTACGGCTTCACTGACCAAGATATCAATTGTGCACAGATGACTTACGTGGATTGGTACGCAGGCTCGCCTCGCGTAGCTATTCCAGTTAGATCTAGGACATTGCAGATCGTAGGGCAAAACTTTCGTAGACTAGGAGAAGGAGAGGGACCTAAGAGTCTTATCAGAATGATTCAAGGAGTTGACAATGTACCCATGTCATGGTATCCTTTCAACTTTGTAAAGAGTAACTTGAAATTACCTTTGATTGTAGTAGAGGATCAGTTCAGCGCAATCAAGGCATGCTTGTACATGAACAGCGTTGCTCTGTTAGGTACTAATCTTAGCGCCTTGAAGGTGAATGAACTACTGAAGTCAGGATATAGTCACATAGTAATCGCCTTGGATAAGGATGCTACAGGAAAGGCAGTAGATATGTTGTTGATGTATAAGGATTTATTTCCAAAGCTAACTATCCTAGTGCTGACTAAAGACATCAAGGACTGTTCGGATAAGGAGTTGGAAATACTTTTTAAGGATTTACTATAATGGCTTATGAAGAAAATCCCACAGCTCTATCTATGGTTGAGTGGGAAAAGAAACAAGCTGAGAAAGTCAGCTACAATACTCGTACTTATTCTAATTGGGGATCAGACTAATTGACAGATAACTTTGAAAAGAAAACTATAGCAGCTATTTTCAAGGACAGAACTGCATGGTCTAGAATATCTCAACACTTAAGTCCAGACTCACTGAGTCCGTATGGACGTCTAGCATTAGCATTAGCATCTGAATTCTACGAGAAGGATGAATCTGCTAAGAAGATTGATAGAGAGATTATCTTAGCTACGTTGGAACATCGATTTGAGAAGTCAGCTCAGCACAGAGAACTGTACGATGAGTACATCAAACAGTGCTCGGCTATTGATGTATCATCTGTCAACTTAGTTGATCTTATCCTAGAAACTAAGCGCTCTGACGTAGGCAACAGGCTAGGAGCGGCTCTCCTTAACAAGGAGAAGTCAACGAAGATCGACGAACTTATAGAACAATACTCGAACTTAAGTGCAGTTAAGCATGTAGAGGAGGAAGAGATTTATGAAGGAGGATCCTTAGATGATTTGATTGATGAAGCATTCGACCCCGCTAACAGGATTGAGTTGTATCCCAAATCACTCAACACTGTACTAGAAGGTAAGACAAAACGTGGTCACCATATTGTAATTGCAGCTAGACCTGAGACAGGTAAGACAGCGATTACTCTATCTATAGCTCGTGCCTTCGCTATGCAAGGACTGCGTTTCATTATCTTCGGTAATGAAGAGCCAGTTATTGATACTCGTGTTCGTATGGCTAGCTGCTTGACAGGCATGACTGCTGACCAGATACGAGAGAATAAGAAGGTAGCTAACGAGCGCTTGGAGAAATTTAACTGGAACAATATCATCTTCATTCCTCTTAATCCAGGAACTCCCCGAGAGATAAATAGGTATCTAGATAGATATCATCCTGATGGATTTGCTGTTGACCAGATCCGGAACATGAATGTAGGAGGAGAGACTAGAGTTAATCAGCTAGAAATGGCTGCTACATTTATGCGCAATGCTGGTAAGAAACATAATGCTCTAGCAGTATCTATTACACAAGCAGGAGATAGTGCCGACAACAAGTTAGTACTAGGTATGGGAGATGTAGACTTCAGTAACACAGGTATCCCAGCAACAGCAGATCTAATGTTGATGGCGGGAGTTAATCCAGAGTTCGATCAGTTGAACCAGCGTATGTTTAACCTGCCCAAGAATAAGATTTCAGCTAAGCACAGTCATTGGGCTGTGAGAATTAACCCTACTCTAAGTAGAATTGAGGATCTGTGATGGACCAGTTTCTGGTGGGAATTATATTCGGAACAATGCTATCCGTATTCATAGCGGTAGGTATCGGCGACGATGTTAGTACTGAAACAATTAACACAGCGCAATCTATCTGCATTCCTTACGGAGGACTAAAGTACCTAACGACTAGAGTACCTCAAGGAAGCGTTAGAGTCGTATGCAATAACGGAGTTAGTATTGAATGGGAGCAAGTATATGCTAATTAAAATCAACGGTGTGTGGGGAGATCTAGGTTCTCTATTTGAAAACGATGATCCTGATCTAGACATGTTCGAGGAACAGTATGTATGAGCATATCCAAAGCAGTGATGGAGGGTACGATCCTCGATCTTCGTGCAGAGGTCTTTGTGCTAAATTCAAAGATTGATCAGGCACAATACGCAACTAGAATGGCGCTGGAATTGAGCCGTAGCGACTCATTGAGGGCAGAGAAAGCCGAAGCCGCGCTTGCTGAGTGCAGGGAAGATGCGGAGCGATATAAAATTATGATGAAGAGGGAGAATCTGCGCTCTGATAGTAAATTTACTAGATACGTAAATGACTACATAGATAGTCGAGATCTGGATAGATGGGAAAAGAAGAGCTGGGATTCCGCAATCGATGCTGCTAGAGGATCTTGCTCCTATGACTGGTAAATATGACGACGTACTGCAACCGTTCGTTTCCATGATGATCTCGGAGCTGCATGCTAATTCCGGCAAGGGTGATCGTCCTGGGTGGCTGTCAATGTCTCGTGAAACAGCTACACTAGAAATCTACTACCACGTCGCGAAGCTTGCAAAGGCGGCGCGAGACAACGACGCAGATCGCATCCGTGAGTACGCTGCGGATGTCGCCAACATGTCTATGATGCTGGTAGATGTATGTGGTCACCTTCCAGTCGCACCCTCCCCCAGCGCAGCTAGGACCAAGTGATGAGTGTATTTGATAGAGCTAAGAGCGAGAAGATTAAACTAGAAGAGAAGTGGCGGCCGATTGAGAGCGCGCCGAAGGACGGGACGCATGTGCTCCTATTTTGGAATGACGAGGTTCTGACGGGACATTGGTGGCCCCGCGGCAAAGTGCAGTACGGCGCGAAAGGAAACTGGACAAAGGATCGATTCGGCTTGGGCAGCACTGCTCACTGGTCTGCACCAACCCACTGGCAACCACTTCCCAAGCCGCCCGCCGAAGAATCAACATGAGCAAGAAAATGAATAACACGTACTTAGACTGGCTACTGATGGGATATCGTGTGAAGCCGGATGCTGATCCTGTAGGAACTAATGAGGATTTAGAACTTCTATTTGATGAGAAAGACGTAGAGAATCTGGAGGCGTGTGTATGACAACTGAATTTGATCCCAGTAAATTGTCCATCAGTTTGTGGACGGAAGCAGTATGGGAGTCTAGGCTTTCGGAACAAGGATATGTTATTAACAACTATCTAAATGTAGGACTTTATTACGATGACAAGTTTGTAGACAAGTCCAAGGTTATTTTACCACTTGATATGTCTTGACAGGTGAAGATTTATATGCTATCATATGTGTATAGCAGGACCCTACTATAGCATACACCTACTTAAAAGCTAAGAGCTATATATAAAAACCATAATAAGAACTGCAGTAGATTTCTTAAACATAGCTAGTTGGATTTTGATATTCAGTTATATCTACATAGCCTTACGCTCCTAGACATTCTAATGTCCACTCGCTACAGGCTACTACTCTAGAGGAATTAATTATTGAAGTTACCTAAAAGACTTACCAGTCCAGATCCTGATCTGTACTTGACTGGAAGTTACATTGTACTAGACTTTGAAACATCTGCCATTGAATATGGATCATCACTCAATCTACAGAATGAACTCCTGTTAGCTTGCTGGTACGATTCCAGAACTAAGACTACCCATCACACATGGGGAAGCGAGCACGAGCAGCAGGAGCTTCTACGTGCGATTTCAGAGGTAGATTATTTAGTAGCACAGAATGCTAAGTTCGAGCTAGGTTGGTTAGATAGATGCGGCTTAGATCTGCATGAAGTAGTTGTATACGATACCTTCCTAGCTGAGTGGGTTCTCCTAGGTAATAGGAAGGATCCTAAAGACCTAGGATCTCTAGCTAAACGTAGGGGATTACAGGGAAAGATCGATTCAGTATCTTGGATGATTAAACTAGGAGTCGATCCTAGATCTATACCCAAGCCTTGGCTACAAGAGTATTGCCACGAGGACGTACGTACTACTCTTGAAGTATTTCTTAAACAGTTGGAAGAACTAAAAGATAGAGATCAACTTCATCTAGTATATGCTCGTTGTCTACTGACTCCGGTTCTGGTAGACATGGAAAAGAATGGCGTTACCTTAGATCCAGAAAGAGTTAAGTCTGAATACGATAAGGTGCTGCATGAATATCGAGACGTTGAAGAACAATTACGACAATACGGGGATCTTAATTGGAGATCTCGACAGCAGGTGGGAGAGCTTCTGTATGACACGCTGGGCTTCGATGAAGTACGAGACAGGAGGGGCCAGCCTCTACGAACAGCATCGGGTCAGAGAGGAACGACTAAGGAAGTTATTGCTAGTCTGAAAGCTACGAACAAACTACAACGTGAGTTCCTAGATCTTTTCAAGAGACAGGCCAATCTACAGGCCAAGCTATCCAAGACCTTAGAGTTCTTTAAGGGAGTATGTGAGGAACATGATTGCAATTTCAAAGGACTGTACAACCAAGGAGTAACTTCTACACACAGATTATCTAGTTCCGGCAGGAAGTTATCATTCCGTAATGGAACAGAGCTTGGTATTCAGTTGCAGAATATGCCTCGTGAATATAAGAAGCTAGTGACAGCACGTCATGAGGATTGGTTAATTGTAGAGGCAGATCAATCTCAACTAGAGTTCCGAGGAGCTGCTTCTTTGACAGGAGATCCTGTAGCTCTACAGGAGATCATTGAGTCTGCTGATATTCACAGCGTTACTGCTGAGTTCTATATCAAAGAAGGATCAGATCCTGAATTTAAAGGTAAGACTGTAGCAGAAGCTAGGCAAGCTGCCAAGCCTAAGACATTCCGTCCCACCTTCGGCGGCACAGGAATAACTAAAGCCGATAAGGCGTACTCTAAATTCTTCGCGGATAAGTATCATGTCATGTACACCGCGCAGACCGCATGGACATACGAAGTTCTAAAGACAGGTAAGCTACGTACTCCTTATGGAATGGAATTCTTCTGGCCCGGCACTGGCATGAATGCCTACGGGAAAGTAGATAACATGACAGCTATCTTTAACTTTCCAATCCAAGGAATCAGTACAGGAGAGATTGTCCCTATCAGTCTAGTGTGGTTATGGCACAGGCTACGTGGTAGGAAGGTAAGGTTTGTATTGACCATCCATGATTCAGTAGTCTTGGAAGTGAGTCCTGATGAAGATCTAGAGTGGATCAAAGCGCAGATCGTAAAAGCTTTCACAAGTGACGTATTCTTTACACTGGAGAATCTCTATAGCTTTAAGATGACAGTGCCTTTAGGGTGTGAGATTGGCATAGGTACCCATTGGGGAGAGGGTGATAAGTTTAAGTATCAGATGGAGATCTGATAAGTTGACAACAGTTAATTATTAAGGTATAATACTCTTATGAAGAACAAGTATGTGGTATCGTACAGAGATAATGCCGGCGAGTTCTTGGCATATCCAACATCTAGCGGATTCTTTTCCTCTAGAGAAAGGGCTAGAGAATATATGAAACGAGGTATAGAGCCAGTCGCCGTCAAGTTGGGCCGTAAGAAAGAAGCAATCTACAAGCTAGTGAAGATTCGGTAATGGCTACTAAGTATGTATACTCAGCACATGCTGATATATTTGCTGCTGTAAGAGATTCAGATCTGGGAGTTTATTCTGCTAGAAAGCAGGCAATAGATGTAGCGTCTCTGATGTTAAAAGAATTTCCATCTGATAACATCTTCTGTTATGTACTACGATACACACTGAACAACCCAGATGATACGATTATGATCTGGTCTAAATCTAAATCGGAGATTTGATTCTTGAAGATTACAGCAACTGTTGAACGAGTAACGTCTACCCCCGGTCAGTACGGGATGATGCATCGATTTGTAGCAGACAATGTACAGTACGGCACAGGTAAGGTAGCTGCTCCTGTTAAGGAGGGTGACTACATCGAATTCGAGGCTGAGCAGAAGGGCCAGTATTGGAACGCTGATCCTCGTACAATTAAGCAACTAGCTAAGCCTACTGTTCCTTCTAATGTAGAAGTTGCACCTAAGAGGACATGGGTCCCTGATACTGATCGACAGGATTCTATTATCTACCAGTCGAGCCGTAAGGATTCTATCGAGACTGTAAAGCTACTGATTGAATCCAATGCTCTAGACTTTGGCAAAGCCAAGACAGTAGCTCAGAAAGTTGAACTAGTCGAGATGTATATTGATAAGTTCACTGTGCGTTACTTCGATGATACTAAGAGGCTAGCTCCTCCGGAGCATCCTGTAGAGGAAGCCAAAGCACAGACTCCCAAGCCTGCTGAACTATTCCCCGACGATGATATTCCTTTCTGATGAATAATGGGGATATCTAAATAGATATGCTAGCCCTTCTATCTTGGAGGGGCTTTCTATTACGAGAATAATAAATGAACAATAACATCCTGTTTGAAACAGGGGACTACACTGTACTAATCACTGATAATCATTACGAGAAAGAGCAGGGACTAACAAGGGGATATGGCGTTTACAATAGTAAAACGAAAGTTCAGGAAGTAAGCTCTACTGTTCTGTTCGAGGCCATTCGTTGGGCTAGATCACTTGATGCTAGCTTAAAGGCAGTGTTAGCTAAGGAGCCAGAGCAGATGGAGATTCTGTGGCCAGAAGGACCCACTCACTAACATGACTAGCGTACCTCAAATCGTAACACTTAAGTCCGGACAGCCAGTACAACTGGTGTTCGAGACTGATCTAGAGCTGATAATTGAAAGAGCTATTGCCACTATGCAACGTACAGGCGCGGAGACTACACTGATTAATATCAGCTCAGTACTAGTAGCTGATGGAGCAGGAGAAGAAGTCCCAGTACTTCGTTTAGCTATCTAAAGGATAACCATGTCTAATAACATATTAGGAAATAATTATATGCAATATACAATTGATAAATGCTGTATTGAACTTTGGTTTGCCTCTTACATGCAAGAACGCCAGACCAACAGTAGCCCCGAGGAGGCAATTATAATCGCTGATTTAGTGGAGAATAAAGTACGTTCCAAGTTTACACTAGCAGATAATGGAGCACGACAATAACGTCCCATATACTACAGCCTAAACAAACGTATATCGTAGAATATCCAGAGGCTTTGAAGTTTACCGAAGATCAATTGTCTGTATTCTGGACAGCAGAAGAGATTAAAGTAGAGAAGGACGTACAAGATATTCTAGTTAACATGACTGAATCAGAACGCCACGGAGTTACTACAACTCTGAAGCTATTCACCATGTATGAAGTGATTATCGGTACGGAGTATTGGCAACGTTTAGTATTTGATAATTTCCAACGACCTGCTGATATTCAACGCATGGCTAAGTGCTTCTCCTTTATTGAGCTGTGTGTTCACAGTCCATTCTACTCCAAGATCAATGAAGCTTTAGGACTTGCTGATGATAAGTTCTACACTGAATACCTAAGAGATCCTGAATTAACTGCGAGAGCTAACTCTCTACACAATTGGGCTATGTCCAAAGATTTAACCACAGCTCTAGCTGCCCTAGCTTTTGCTGAGGGAGTTATCCTTTACAGTAACTTCGCTTTCTTAAAGCACTTCCAGTCTCAAGGAAAGAACAAACTACTTAATGTAGTACGTGGTATTAACTTCTCAGCTAGAGATGAGGCTATTCATTCCGAAGCTAGTGCTTGGTTATTCAGAACCTTGAAGAAAGAAGGTTACGATTCAACTGTAACTTTAGAAGATGATATCTACAACATGGCTCGTACCGTATATGAGCACGAGTGTGCTATCGTAGACAAGATCTTTTCCAAGGGAAAGATCGAAGGCATTACAGATGTACAGATGAAGCACTTCATTGAAAGTCGTATCAATCTAGTACTAAGGAACTTAGGGTACGAGAATCTGTTTGAAGTAACGTACAATCCAATTGCTGGATGGTTCTATAATGGGATCAACAACTATGTATCCAATGATTTCTTTACTGGGCAAGGTAGGGAATACAGTAGAGAATGGGACGAGAGTGAATTCGTATGGGATTAGATGTGCCAGTAACTGGCAGACAGCTCCTGCAAGCGGCTAAAGAAATAAGACATCGTGGTCCCTTTAAGATAGGAATACATGATCTAAGTCTATTGATTAGTTATATAGAAGCCCAAGCTAAAGACAGAGGAAAGAAATCTATTGAGTAATTATCAGAAGCTTAGCGAGGAACGTAAGCAGCAACAGAAAGTTGAATCAGTTCCTGGGTGGATGACCACGGCGGGATACCAACTGTTCAAAGAGAAGTATCAATGGGCAGAAAGTTATTGCGATCAATTGCAAGCAATAGCTCACACATTAGCTAGGCATACAGAAGATCCTCCGTATTGGAGGGACGCATTCTTCGAGGCCATGTGGATGGGATGGTTGAGTCCTAGTACTCCCATCCTAGCTAACTGCGGTACTGATAGAGGATTGATTGTAAGCTGTGCCGGACAATATGTAGAGGATAGTATCGATGGATTCTACACAGCTAGACGAGAAGCTGCACTACTTACGAAGTACGGGTTTGGAACTTCGGCGTACCTTGGGAAGATTAGAGGTAGAGGCGCAGCTATCACTAGTAATGGAAAGGCCTCGGGTATCTTACCAGTTCTTAAAGGATTTGTGCAGGACAGTAGAGAAGTTAGCCAAGGAGGTGTCCGACGAGGCAGCTTCGCTGGGTACATTCCTATCGACCACCCCGACTTCTACGAGATCGTAAGTCACTTAGAGAAAGAACCGGACGATCTAAACATCGGATGGAACGTTAGTGATGATTTCATTGATGCCCTAGAGAAGGGTAATGCAGAAGCTCGTACAAGATTCGCCCGTACTCTGAAGGCTAAGATGCTGACAGGTAAGGGTTACTTTTGGTTCATTGATAAAGCTAGACGAGCCTTACCTAAAAGATACAAAGACGACGGACTACAACATTACGCGAGTAACCTATGCTCAGAGATATTGCTCCCTTCATATACTGATCTAACATACACCTGTGTGCTAGCTAGCCTCAATCTAGCTAAGTGGAATGAATGGAAAGATACTAATCTAGTACGAGTGGCTACTAAGTTCTTAGATTGTGTATGCTCTGAATTCCTAGATAAAGCCAAAGTCATGCCGGGAATGGAAAATGCTGTAAGATTCACGGAGAAGTATAGGGCAATTGGTCTAGGTGTCATGGGGTATCATACCTATCTGCAAGATAACATGATTCCATTTGGATCACTTGAAGCTCATATGTGGAACATCGAAGTGTTCAAGCACATCAGAGCGGAAGCAGAGGATGAAAGTAAAGGACGTAATGCTAGCCTAATTGCCGTAGCTCCCACAAAGAGTACAGCATTAATCATGGGAGGAATTTCTGAAGGTATCAACCCAGATCCTGCTATGACATTCACACAATCAACTGCTGGAGGAGAGATGGATCGTATCAATCCTGCACTGTTGAAGTTGATGAAGGCTAAAGGAATCTTCAATAAGCAAACAGTTCAGAGTTTGATTGACAAGTTTGGATCAGTACAGCATGTAGACTGGCTCACGGATCAAGAGAAGGCAGTGTTCAAGACAGCCTTTGAAATCAATCAAGAAGATATCTTACGAGTAGCTAGTGCTCGTGCTCCTTATATCGATCAGTGGCAATCTCTTAATCTGTTCTTCGGAGCAGGCACAGATCCTAAACGAGTAGCGGAGGTACATCGCAAAGCGTTCGAGGATCCGAATATCTTAGGTCTGTATTATGTTTACTCTAGTAGTAACATTGCTGCATCTAAAGATGACTGTGAGGCATGTGCATCTTGATAGATATAGAGCCTATCACAAAAGAAGAGTACGAAGTTCTTAAGAAGAAACAGTACAACAATAGAGAGGAGATCTATGAGATTCTCCTCTACGAATTTAGGAACAATATAATTGATTGATAATATGTTTGTGTACGATAAGATTCTAGATTGGGCAACAGAACGTAATCTGATTGACGGATCTGATCCTAAGACTCAGCTACTAAAAACAATGTCAGAGCTAGGAGAGCTAGCTGATGCTATTAATGAAGGGGATCGAGTAGGACAGATCGACGGCATCGGAGACGTAGTTGTAACACTGGTTATTGTAGCAGCCCAACTAGGATTTGATTTCGAGGATTGTGTAGTAGAAGCTTACAATCAGATCAAGGATCGCAAAGGCAAGACTGTAGATGGTGTCTTTATCAAGGAGATCTGATGGATAACAAAAGTCCATTAGAAGATAAGCACGCAACCGGAGGTTCTGTAGTGAAAACCTTTCATGAATGGAAAGCTGATTGCATAAAAGAGCATTCCATTAGAAATGGAATATTTACCTTCATGCCACGGAGATGGTACTATCAGAAGTACGGCAACTATATTAAGAAAGGGAGGGTATTACGTGAAGGTTGAATATGTAGATCATTCAGGCAGTGACCTACTTGTTGTTAATGCAGCACGAGCTTCCTTTGGTAAACATAGCAATGATCTTAATGACAAAGACGTAAGACTCATTAACTATCTAGCTAAACATAAACACGTACTTCCATTCCGCCATCCGCATCTTACATTACAGTGCAAGGCTCCGCTATTTGTAGCTCGTCAATTGATGAAGCATCAAGTAGGCTTTAGTTGGAGTGAGGAATCACGACGTTATGTAAAGACATCGCCTGAATTCTACTGGCCAGATAAGTGGCGTAAGGCTGCTGATAATGTTAAGCAAGGCAGTAGTGATGAGGAAGTGGCATTAGTTACTCACTACGAATACACCACCTTACCAGAAGGTAATAAAGTAACCTCACAAGTAGCTCCTAGGAATCTAGCTGAGGGAGCAGTACAATGGTCAGTACTATGTTATAATGAGTTGCTAGCTGGGGGAGTAGCTCCGGAGCAAGCTCGTATGGTGTTACCTCAGAACATGTACACTACATGGATGTGGACAGGATCTCTACTGGCTTGGGTTCAGATGCTTAAGCAGAGACTCGATAGTCATACTCAGAAAGAAACTCGTGACTTCGCGCAGATGGTAGATAAGATTGTAGCCGAGTTATATCCTGTAAGTTACAAGGCTCTAATGGAGAATGTGTGAGCTTTCTAAATCGAATGGGAAATGCTAGCAACCCTTATCAGACAGGTACTAAGAAAGTACTAGCAGTTTGTAGTGCCGGATTACTTCGCAGTCCTACTGTAGCTAATGTACTTCACAGTGAGTACGGATACAATACACGAGCGGTAGGGGCATCTGAAGAATATGCTCTTATTGTTTTGGATCCTGTACTTATTGGATGGGCTGATGAGATTGTGTTCGTAGAACAAAAGATCTACGATAAGGCATGGAAAGATTTCAGCGATCTTCTAAAGAAAAGAAAGAATGTTGTGCTAAACATTCCCGACAACTATGAATGGAATAATGAGGATCTTAAGCTGATCATACTTGAACAGTATAGAGATGCTAGTAAATAAACAAGTAAGATATGTTAGCCACAAGGAAGTGGCTGATCTACTGAAAGGGATGGTGGAGTTACACAGGCGTAGATTCATTAACCATCTTTCTCTGAAACATGCTACTGAAAAAGGCTGGCCTGATTTCGTAGTTGCCAATGCCTTGAAGAGATTGGAATCTAAGGAATAAGCATATGAAGATGTTTGGATGGCTTATAATCATGGGAACACTATTAACTAATGCAATCTGCTACTTTCATAACTATATACCCGAAGGTAGAACAGTTACAAAGATCGATATTGAAAGCATGCCTGCTCAAAGCAATGGATGGACACAATCCGAGCGACAATGTATTGCTAGAGTGGTTTACAACGAGTCGAGAAATCAATCTAGAGCTGGTCAAATTGCTGTCGCAGCGACTCTCCTCAACCGATCCCTCTCCTCGAAATTCTCACGGACAGACGTTTGTGACTTGGCAAAACAGCGGGGGCAGTACTCTTACAGAGTAAAGCCTAATCCCAAGAATAGTATAGATAGAGCAGCACTCGTAAAAGCTAATGAGATATCTGAGTATGTTACTAGTAACTACGGAGCACTATCAACAGAGATCAGAAGCTTCCTGTACTTTAACAGCCACCCTCCTCGAAGGGGATTTACAACAATAGGAGATCACAAGTTTTATGGATAAGCTTATTATCAGAATCATGAGATGGGCTAGAGGACGTATTGATAAAGATAATGCTCCAGATAAAATCTCGGAAGATGAATTCATGGCAATCATGGAAAGTGAATTTATGCATAAAGCAGGATTATCTAAAGACGAAAGAATCGCATTATGGAATAGGTACTACAATGGTCAAGTTAACTAACATACTAAAGACTGGAGAATCTTAATGATTAAAGCAGCACTCGGTGTAATGATTGCAGTAGTATTAGCAGGCTGCTCCACTACACCTTCCAATAAGAATAACTATCAAGCTTATCTAGAGACAGTTAAGCAGGTAGAGATCAATCAAGCAGTGGCTAAAGAAGCTAGCGTAGTAGCTCAGAGGACTGACTACAATGACATGCTTAAGGCATGTACCTCTGATAACTGCGTGGCCTCTGTAGCCTCTTACAAGGCGATTGCAGACACGGTAGCCAGCCTTGCTGGTCAGGGTTCTAACAATAGTAATAGGATTGCAGCACCTCAGAGAGAAGTTACATTCGGAGATCGAGCTATCCAGTGGGCCGGACTTCTAGTTCCGGGAAGCACAAGCTGGGCTGGTATCGTAGAAACCAACAAGACGCAGAGGCATTTGAGTGATAACACCAGTGCAGAACGCATCTCTCAAAATCAGATGTGGTCAGAGATCGTCGGACAATCCAATCAAGCATGGTCTACAGTCGCCAGTTCTCCTAACATTGTTGTTGGTGGTAATTACGGCAATACTACCACTACTACTAACACTGCTGGAAACAATCTGGTAAGTGGAGACGGTAATGTGATTGGCAATCGTAATAACAATAGCGGTAGGCAAGATAGCCTAGGTCCTATTGACAACTCCGGCGACTGTCGTACAGGAGATGATGTTTGTAATCAGGAGCCGACGCCGTGAGTTATTTAACCAAATTGATTAAGGACAGGCTCGCAGTTCTAAGTGATAGAATCCCTTCTCTAACAAACTACTTGCTAGAAGAACGTAACTATTTAACTGAACTAGAAGCAGAGCAGACTTATCTACGGAAGAATTTAGCAGATCTTGAATGCGAGGAATCATGACTAGCTTCAGTAACTTCAAAGAAAGAGAACTCATTGAACTGGCTAGCTCTGTAACATCTGCTAAGATGGAGAGAGTAGAGCTAGAAGAATTAGTTAAGGAACTAGCTTATCGTTACAGTAAACTCTCAGTGGTCGTATCGAGATTCTAATGCTACCAGATTTAGATCTAAAGAATACCGTGTGTCTATTTGATTATGACTCGGCTATTTACCGAGCCGCATGCCCTTGCGAGAAGAAGCAATACTACGTATACCAAGGAGATAAGTTACTAGGTGTGGTGAGGACTATGACTCTAGCTAATGAACTAGCCAAGAGCGTAGATTTTCTAGATGTAGAGATTGAACACAAGCTCTTTGTAGAACCTGTACAGAATGCTTTGGCTAATCTGGATTCTATCTTTGAATCTGTTACAACTTCTATGCCATGCGCTTGGGAAGTATATCTTACTGGATCGAATAACTTTCGTAATAAGATCGCTACCTTGCAGGAATACAAAGGCAATAGAAAGCTAACAGCTAAGCCACAACACTACGAGGCTTGTAGAGATAGGGCTATAAAGAAACACAGAGCTGTTGTAATTAATGACATGGAAGCTGACGATGAACTGGCTATTCGCTCTGAAGAATTGCTGGCTATGGGTAAGACTCCAGTACTGGTTACTATCGACAAAGACCTCAAGCAGGTTGGAGGATGGTACTACGATTGGGTCAAGAAAGAACTAGAGTTTATTGAACCACTAGAAGCTAAGAGATACTTCTACATTCAGATGCTGATGGGAGATAGTTCCGATAATATCCCGGGCCTTCCGGATGTAGGACCTAAGACAGCAGCTAAGTTACTATCTAAGTGTAGATCAGAAGAAGAAATGTGGAGAGTAGTTAAAGACTCTTACAATAAGCTCTGGACTCTAGGTAAAGTAGACGAAGCCTTACAGGAGATTGGAACTTTACTGTGGATGCAGCGCACAAGAACCGTATCCTTGTGGTCTCCTTGTGGATCATAGGCTTGACTATAGCCGCTGTTACTGGTAAACTATACTTAGTACCAGCGGTATCTAGATTATTTAAAGAATGAGGAACTGTGAAGAAAGCTCGAAAAGTAAATAAGTACAGATCACGATTTGAAGAAACGATTGCTGCGGATCTACGGAAACGTAAGGTAACGTTTGAATACGAAACACTTAAGCTACCATTCATTCAACCAGAATCAAAGCATATCTACAAGCCAGATATCATCCTGCCCAACGGAATCATCCTTGAGCTGAAAGGAAAATTCGATAATCAATCTCGAAAGAAGATGGCCTTAGTCATGGAACAGTACAAAGACAAGCTAGATATTCGTATGGTGTTTATGCGTAACCAGCCTCTACAGAAAGGAGCCAAGAATACCTACGGAGATTGGTGTAACAGTAGGGGAGTTAAATGGTGCGTAGCACCTATTCCAGAGGAATGGATTAATGAGTGAGTTCTATCCCGATAACAACCCCAAGTCATTACTAGGGCGTAATAAAGTTCCATTACATTTAGTTCCTCCAAGCGCTAAGTATTATCTAGCATTAGCACTAGCAGATGGAGCTAAGAAATATGGACCTTATAACTGGAGAGATTCGGCAATCTCAATCTCCACATATAAGGCAGCAATGGAAAGACATATAGATGCTTTCTGGGATGGGGAAAACGTTGCGAAGGATAGTAAGGTGCATCATATAGCCCATGCTATGGCATGCTGTGCCCTTATCCTGGATGCCATGACTATAGATATGTTAGTAGATGATAGGCCTGCCAAAGGTGCTAGTTCCAAATTACAGGAAGATTTCTTAAATGACTGATACAGTTGCTAGAATCAGTGCGTGTGATCACGATTTCGTAATGACATACAGTGACTACGAGAAAGAATCATACGAGTGTAGTAAGTGCGGTAAGAGACACAGCCTGTATTACGAGGACATGTCATGAGTGACACAATTGAACTGAGCCGTCGAGATCTACGCCTAATCTTTAATGCTGTTGATTCAGCTTATCCAGAGATCGAAGCTGCTGTAGGTGACGGTGATGTAAAAGAAGAAGTACTAGCTGAACTGGATGACGCTCTTGTTATCTTGAATCGTCTACTCAAGTAAGGTACCCTATTGAAAGTATTATATCTAGACATTGAATCCAGCTTTCTGTTAGCAGGCATCTGGAGTCTATGGTCCAATCATACAGCCATCAATCAGTTGCTCAGCACAGGACAAACCATTGCTTGGTCTGCTAAGTTCAAAGGTCCCAAAGCACCCATGATCACTCGTTGATGGACTGACGAAGATTTCCTAAGTAAGCTACACGAGGTGTTGGAAGAAGCTGATGTAGTTGTAAGTTACAATGGTAAGCGCTTTGATATTCCTATGATCAATAGGGAATTTATTAAGGCAGGCATGGGACCTCCAGCTCCTTACAAGCAGGTAGATCTACTAGAGACAGTCAAGAAGCAATTCAAACTTCCATCTAACAAACTGGAGTTCGTAGTTAAGGACTTTGAAGTTGGTGCTAAGATGAAGCACGAAGGATTTGAGTTGTGGATTAAGTGTATGAAGGGGGATGAGAAAGCTAAGGCAACGATGCTCAAGTATAACCGACAAGACGTAGTTATCCTGGAGAAGTTGCACGACAAGCTTAAGGGATGGGTGGTAGGAGCACCGAATGCTGCTCTCTACGCTACGCCTGAACAACTAGCCAAGGGCGAGATGTGTTACCATTGCGGTTCACATAATGTTCAGAAGCGTGGTACTACCAAGACTAATACAGGGATCTTTCCTAGGTACTTCTGTACCAGTTGTAAGTCTTGGAGTAGGGGTAGATATAGTCTTACGACTAAGGACGAGAGGAAGAATGTACTTATGAGTGTAGCTCTTTGATGGGTCAAGTAATTATTGACCACCCTAAGATGGTAGCTCGTTGGACTAATCGTCTAAGAGAGATGAAAGATAAGTACGGAATTGCTACAGCTTCCAAATGGGCTGCCGGTATGTTTAGCACTACACAGATCAAGCTGATTAATGAGCAACTTAAGAATAACAATTGATAACATCACAGCACGTCTAGTTGCTATGGAGCAATACGATGATGTAAAGATTCCACAGATTATCTATGATGAACTAGCTTCTATAGAAAGGATAGCAGAGGGAGAGTATTCTCCCCCTGATACCAAACAGACTGAGTTCCGTTTCTAATGTATCTCGTATCTAGAAATACAATCAGCTAAGATCTTCTGTTTAAATTTACAGATACCGTAGTCAACTACAACCCCCTCGGCAAAAGCCTTGGGGGTTTTTTCGTTTGTAATTATCTCAAGATCTGAACAGTAAGACATAGCTGACGGAGGGCACCAAAGAGGATCACGTTCCGTTGGCTTCACGAATGGTTTCGTTAAGATGCCGCAGCTCGTCATCATCCCAGCCGCAATCAGTACGCTTAGATACCTTTTCCAGTTCAACACTTCGTTCCACCTTAGCAGCTTTAGAAGCTGTCCTTTCATTGATAACTTTAGATACCGACTGCTCTTGTTTAAGAGCTTCCTTCCCTTCAACTGCTAAACGCTTAGAGCGTTCCTGCCAGTAGTCTGCCTGTGCTTCAGCTTGCTTTAGCTGGCACTGAGCTACACCTTTATTGTACTGATGATGTCTATCAAATAACCAACCAGTAATAAGCAATGCAGCCAGAGCTATATAGATATAGATCTTGTACTGATTAACCAGAGCTTTGATCATATGCTGATACGATTGATACCGTTCCTGTTGTCTGACGTACTGCAACGTACCCACCCACAGGTACCGCTATTGTATAGCTAGAATTTGCATTAGTGTTGATTCCTAATCCTACAATCAATGTACCAGTAATGCTATTGCTATACTTAGCAATGACAGTACCTGTACCTCCAGCTACTCCGCTCGTGGATCCTACAAGGATATCCGCAGCATTGGTAGTACCAGCAGTCAAGCTTAAGCTGGCTGTCGAAGTTACAGTAAATGTAAAGAAGCAGGGCTTAGCTGGATTAGTGCACTGATAAGCTGTTGCTAGAGAAACGGAGCGAGTTGTAGGATATCCAAAAGCAGCAGGACCGGCGGGACCTTGCGGTCCTACATCACCCTTTGCTCCAACAGCACCTTGTGCTCCATCAAGACCAGCAGGTCCAGTGGGACCTGTAGCTCCGTCGCTACCAGCAGCGCCTGTCGGTCCTGTAGGACCTATCTCACCCTGAGGGCCGGTAGCACCATCTGCCCCAGCGGGACCTACATCCCCTGCACCACCAGCGTTGCCTTGAATACCTTGAGGACCTGTGGGTCCCATAGGGCCAGTTGCTCCCGTAGCCCCTGTAGGGCCAGCACTGAGAGTTACACTGAGCACGCCATTGTTATTGACTAGACCCGTACCAAGTACCATCCACTGGCACGTATCATCGAAATTCCTGCGATAGGTAAGTGCATCTACAGATGGAACAGTGCCACAGTTACGATTAACAAAGCCGGTATCAGTAGCATTTCGCTGTACCCAATAGTATCGAAAAGGCTGTGCTGTTGCGGTTAGTGGTAATGCTAGTAGTAGTGAAGAGAGTAGTAGTTTTAATTTCATTCAGATTCCTTTAGGCTGCATACATTGTAACTGATACACCTGTGCTGGAGATTCGTACAACAGTCACTACTGCACCAGCCACAGTAATTGACCAAGCGTTTCCTGTACCTACCTCATAAGCATTATAACCACCATCATCTAAGTCATAGAAGTAAGCCATGCCTCCTGAAGTAGCATTGGTCCTATCTACGAATGTGCCTTTGATTGTGAATAGATTAACCACATTGAAAGGAGTTACTCCTGACAAATCGACGTGCACATATGTCGGCTGTTTATTATGAGTGAACTGTCCGAAAGATTTAGAACCATTAGATACAGGAAAGGATCTTCCGATATTACCGCGTGCTATAGGCATTAGATTAAACTCGGAGCTGACCATGTGTCAGTAACTTCAACACACATAGCTCCGACTGCCCCAGCAGCACTGTTCAACGGAAAATGACAGAATGTTGCTGAAGCTCCTATCTGCATATCATATGCTCCATCAGTAAATGTGTCTCCTACATTGATGCCTGAATATCCATTAATGGCATGTTGAGGGAACCACATGTGGGGAACCCAAGCTCTTTTTACTTCAGGACTAATTCCAGCAAATGTGCCCTGACTATAGGTGTCACCCACGAACATCCTCTCTCTCCTGTATTTACCATCGTCGGGATCTGGATAGAAAGGACCTGAAGTAACACTTAGTGTTGTTGCATTTCCATAAGGACCTACAAATCCTCGTGGACTTTTTATAGTTCCATCTCTTGTTCTTTTCCAGAACAACTTCGCGCTCTGATTTGGGAGACCGGCCCAATTGAAAGCAGCTCCTGAGGCGTTATTAGTAGCATCTAGTTTTGTAGTTATAAAAGAGCAATAAGAATCTGCTGCTAATAAAGACTGTCCCCCGAAATACATACCTCCTCCACCCACAAAGCCAGCTACAGTTCCGGCAGTATTGATGATATCTACAACAAACCAAAAGAAACCGTGTGTAGTGTCTACAAGTGCCCACCAAGACCTAGCCACAGCAGAGGCTGTGGATGACATTAACCAATTACACTGAGAATCTGGTACTTGAGACACTAATGGAAAAGGATCCACTAAAGTATCTATTCCTGTTGCTGACTCTGCGGCCCTAACAATCATCAGCCTAGCATCACCTGACGCAGCACTGTCATGGTGGAACCTAATGGGATCTCCATTAGGCATTATGATAATGCAACGATTGGTTCCGGTGTATGCCACGGACAGTCCGGCAATACCAGCTATGTAGGTGACCACAGCTACTCCGGATCCATTTTGTCCTGTTAGAGCAGGCGCACCAACATCTGCGCTGGTAATGTAATAAGTTGCCACTAGTGCTTTCCTCCTTTAACTGAAAGACTTATGAATGTTGCTACGTTGTTAGCTGTAACCGAGAAGGCAATCCAGTTTCCCCTAGACACATTAACTGTAGACCAACCTGAAGTTGATCCAGTATTAGAAGTCGCAGCTACCGTGCTGGGGGGAATCCCTGATGTAATGCTGTTGCCAGCGGTTGGTAATGTAGGGAATACTTGATACCTAACATCTACAGAAGTAGTAGCTGCTGGATAAACATATAGTTGCCAATCTGTAAATACATAATTAGCTGGTAGCTGGAAGAAGTATGTTCCAGTAGCTATGATAGCTCCCACTGTTAACGGAGGATTACCTATGCTAAAATTTACAGATCCATCAGCAGGGAGGATCTCAGGATCTTGAGGATTAGTATTATCTACATTAACACCGAAGATTGATAGTAAGCCACTGTTGTTGATAATAGGATTACTAGGATCTGCGGCATCGATCTGAATACCAGTACCTTCTACTACAGAAGTTATACCTCCAGAAGATGCCTGCCAGCTAGCATTACTTCCATCAGTAGTTAGTACTTTAGTAGAGTTACCCACTTGACTAGGCAGTAAGTTGTTGAGAGCAGCATTAGCTGTAGTAGCCCCTGTGCCTCCATTAGTTACTGCCAGAGTACCAGCAAGCGTGAGAGTTCCTGAAGTAGTTACAGGACCCCCGGAGAAGGTAAGTCCTGTAGATCCTCCACTAGCGTTGACAGATGTTACAGTTCCTGATCCGGATATAGTAGCCCAGAAGATAGTAGTGCCATCAGTACTGAGATATTCTCCAGCATGTCCGGTAGGATCTGGGATGTTAAGTCCAGCTCCGATACATCTAGCCAATGCACGTAAAGCATTATTGATGTACTGCCTCTCTACATCAGGCTGGCTCTTGACCAAGTTGATAACAGGGGGGCATTGATCAAGACCACCAGCCATTAGTTATACTCCTTACCTAGTAGTTTCATGATATAAGGTAATCCCGCTTTTAGGAATAACCATATAGCAGAGGTGACGAATAGAACACCTCCGATGAATCCTTTGTTACGTTCCAGTCCTAGTAAGATATCATCGAGCTTAGAGTTAACATCTTCTACACGAGAAGCTGTATCTCTCTGTACTTTCTCTATGCGATCATTATGTAGGTCCTGTAGAGTCAGTCTAGATTCTACTCTCACTAGACGTTCGAGATACTCGGGCGTCATCGTGCCCAGTATCCCATAGGAACTTCTAGATTATTCAATCCTTGAGGTACTCCGCCATTACCACCATAACCTCTCCATTGTCCTGCATTAGTTATAGTAGCCGCACTGCCGGTTCCAAATCCTCCCACTCCTGATCCCGTAGAGAATGTACCGCCGGAACCTCTAGGTCCTGAGATATTAGGAACTGGAGGTCCTGAGTTAACTTCATCTCCGTAGTAACTATATGGATTAGATGCTGTTGGCTGTTGCACTTGAGGAGCGACTACTGGAGCAGGACTGTACTGCTGAATATCCCCCACAGAAACAGTAGGATTCATAGCCGGACCTCTATCCATCTGAGGCATGATAGGACTATTCAAGCCGAAATTTTGTCCCGGCATGTTAAGCCCTAGACCAGATGAATTATTTGTAACTGTTCCTAATGCGTCTGGATTATATGAATTCAAATATTCAGTAAGTGAATCCGCGTCAGTTACCCCATAATCTTTCAGGATAGCTTTATCGCTTTCTGTCAACTGCCTCCAGATAGTGGAGGGCATGGATTGTACGTATTTGTCAGCTAGTTTAATACCTAGCTTGGCTAGCATACCTCCTACTCCTGTTGCACTAGAGGCTATCCTAGCGGCAGCAATAGCTCTTTCCGCAGCAGTCCTATTACCCCCGAACAGAGAACGATAGTCTCTAGTAGATCCGGGGATAGCTAGATCAACTCCTCGTTGCCACAAAGGACGAGGGCCTGTTTCAGTCCATCTCTGATCTGCCATAGTTAACCCCTAGTACGGGGATCGAAGATATAACCCCCAGCCCTTATGTTAGGATTGAATTGAGGAGCAACGGCACCTACAGGATTAGACATCTCTGGAGCTGGCTGCTGAGGAGGCTGTTGCTGATTGTTCCTGATAAGATTCTCAGGCTGAGGAGCTGGCATCATCTGAGGACCTCCTTGACCTAGGTAATTCTGAAGCCATGAGTTACCTAACCCCTGATAACCTCCGTAAGCATTCGGAAGATTATAAGCATAGCCTCCAGGGTTGTTATTCCACTGAGGAGCACCACTCATGTTGCTAGGATTGTTAATCGTAGGAGGAGTGTACCTGCCTAGATTAGGATCCTGGCCTCCATAGAATTGTGAGTACTGTGCATTTGGTGCAGTATTGAACATGGGCATCATAGGGTTACCTGAATTCGTGGAGTTCTGTTCCGCAGAGCGGTCCCGGTTATCGGGACGCGCTCCTTGACGTAGATGATACAAAGAGGATTGCGGTGTACCTACTGAGTTACTTGCCATTAACTAATTCCTCTATGTCTACATTGCGGTACTTCTTGTACAGTCTATTAATCAGACGTGTGTTATCGCGGTATAGCTTACGTAGTTCAGTCTTCTTGGCGGGATCGTCAATGTTCTTGAGCATACGCTGTTCTAGATCTTTCTCTAACTCCGTGATCATAAAAGATACCGGGAACTTACGTCCTCGCAGGATAGCAGTCTGCATATCCTCACTTAAACCCATCCCCTTAAGAACAGAAGTCAGATCTTTACGCTGAACTCCTTGCTCTTTAGCTGCTCTTACTGCCTGCTGTAACTCGGCATAAGGTTTAGCGGCATCCTTCAGTCCACTAACAAACTTCTTCTCCACAGCTTCAGGAGCAACTGGGAAGTTCTGCTTGAGCATATCTGCATATGCTTGCTTAGCTTCTTGCAGTTTCTCTTTACGCTCATATCCGAAGTAAGCATTAAGGTCTTTCAAAGGACTTAACTCTCTGACACCTAGACCGCCCCCAATAAGATTCTTGATTGACTGATCAGTCTTGGAGTTAATGGCTCTAGCTGTTTCAGCAGCTCCTTTAGGTACAAAGATCTCAGTTAGATTCATGATCCTATTGATATTTTCCTTATCAATACCAAGTTCTTGTCCTGCTTTCTGAGCTGCGTCATACATGTCAGGATTGCTACGAGCAGTACTAGGATCCTTACCGGTAACAGTTTTGAGTAGATTACGATACATAGAGTTAGAGGATACTAATCCCCACATCTGCTTTCCAGCATCAGTGATAGACTTCTCTGCACCCTTGGTATCTCCCTGCCCTAACTTCATAACAGCATCTATAACAGAACTAGTAGGTCTCATGGCTGGATCCATAGGAGGTAACTGTCCTACATCAATGGTCCATTCCTTTCCTTTATCGTCTGTAAGAACTACTACCTCAGAGCCTAAATGACTAGGATCCAGATCTAAGTGCTTGCGCCTTTCGTCGTCAGGATCTAGTGTAGATACAGCATAACCTAGAGCTGACAAACTTGCTGCCAAGCCTGCGTGGAAAGCAGTCTGCGAATAAAGCATAGCAGGACCTGCCCCCATTAACCTCTGAATACCATTCCTCATGAGCCTCATATCTCCAGTCTTAGCTCCTTCCTTAGCGTCGCTAAGTCCAGTAGTTAGATTGTTGATGGTAGTCCTGAAAGTTTCGTATTGATAAGGAAGATACTGAGTACCTCCTAGTCTCTCTACTGACTTAAGAACAGTAGGTGCTCTGGATGGAGTGATGTTGGTATTGTTGGTACGTTCAGCAACAAATCTTTCGATCTGCTCTTTAGTCATACTAGGATCACGAGTCTTGAAATGCTCAGTCCATACATCTACATCATGAAAGAAGTTAGCTGCCTTAGTCCATAGATCAGTAGAACTGTACCCTTCCTTAGCGATTGCCATTCCTTTATCTATACCAGACTTAACCATGTCTTTGATAGATGTAGAACCAGCAGCTTTCTTTAGCATGTTACGAACGTGCTCGGTACCTGCTCCGGAGTAGATCTCTGAAATCTGAGTAGGTTCCCAGATGTTGTTACGAAACAGAGTCTCTACATCAGGATTAAGTACCTTTCTTCCAGAAGAATTAATTGCTGCCAGAGTAGCCTCTGCCCCTCTCTTCCATGAAGGCAGATTTAGATTACCATTAGATACAGTCTGTCCAAAGGATCCCAAGAAGTTCATAGCCCATCGACCTTGATTAAACACGATCGTTGACATCTTCTTAGCTGAGCTTAGCTTAGACGCTAATATCAGAGGAGCACTTCCTACGTACCTAGCTAATTCATAATCCTTTCCCTCTGCTACTAGAGCATCAAGAATATCGCCAGCACTCTGATCTATCTTCAAGATGGAATCCAAACTCTTCTTAACGTCTGGAGTAGTACGTAGTCCTTTAAGAGGTCCCATCTTATCTCCAGATAGAATCTCCGTATGAGTCTTACTTCCTGCATCCTCTGTAAAGATAGTTCCTAATCCATCATCACGTAGTTTAGTTAGACCTTTTAGTTGAGAGATCTGAGCTGTCTGCGTGGATAGAGTCTGTACAGCTTGCGCAACTGGATCTTTAATCTCTCCCCACCAAGCTCTAAGCGCAGGAGGAACATTGGATCTCTGGGAGAATACATCAGAACCAAGTCTCATGTTCTGGGTATACTTGATTACAGCTCCTACCTTATCTGGAGATAGTCCTGATAACTGCTTGATGGTATTATCTACAAACTGATTAAAGTCGGAGTTCTTAGACAGCGCATCTTGATAGCCTGTGATCAGTGCATCTTTCTTAGCAGCATTACTAGGTATATCTCTAGTGATCTCTGCTGGATCTAGTCCAGTATGCATCCTATACAATTCACCGGCATCTTCTACAGACATCTTATTAAGAGCTTCAGGAGTAGGCTTAAGCCAATTACTAACCCAACCCCTCATAGCGCGTAGCTGTTCTAGGTTCTTAACCTCTTCGGGTTTTAATCTAGATTTCTGATCCTCAGTTAATGGTAGATTAGTTCTCTCGTTCTTTCCTAGTTTGGCCTCTGCCGAATTCGCCATCTGTAACTTACGATCCATGTACCCGCCCTGCATCCACTTGATTACTCCCTTCTTAGGAGGATCAGTGTTAGCTTCATAGGCACGATGGATATAGGTGTTACTATTTTTCAATGCCTTGGCCGCAAATGCCAATTGCTCAGCAGATGCATTAGGATTAGATGCGATAGTTCTAGCATACTCTAGAGCATTGGCATGTCTATCATTCAAGAAATCCCTTACCGCCCCGTGAAGCTGTGGATTAGTTTCTTTTATAGAAGACAGGAATGTTCTAGGATCTTCCTTTCCTTGCATTACATTTAGAACAGTATCACGTAACTCTGGAGATTTATCTAGACCAGAAGATAGCGCATTGGAGATTGTACTAGCCCTGTAGGCACCAGCAGCTTGTTCTCCAGAAGCTAGCTGTCGAGCGTCGTAGACTTTAGGTTCAATTCCTTTAGTGGCAAATGCCTGCCTAAGACCCGCACGTAACCTAGAACGAGGAGCCTGTGGTTCTTCAGACTTATCTGAAGGTAGTACATCACGGCCAGGTACCTGCTCTCCTAGGAAACTGGTATCGATCTCAGGAGTTGTATTGCGAGCATTAATTTCTCTACTGGACTGAGCATCTGAATCTTCGATAGAATTATGTAGCTTATCCATCCTTGCAAACATTAGCTCGTATGCAGATTCCGCATTCTTAGCTAGCCCAAGATCAGATTGACTACGTAGTCCTGCCTTAGCCATCATCTTAGAGAAGTTACTAACGACTACATCATATAGATTCTTAGCTTTACCTACAGCCGCTCTTAGAATAGGACTTAATTTAGAAGTCCATTCAGGAGTAACTTTCATGGCTTTCAATGAATTACGGAATACACCATTGCTAAAGAACTCTGAATAGAATTCATCAAGATTGGTTAATCCATACTCACTAAGTCTACGCTGCATTCCCTTAGGTAATTCAGAAGCACGAGCTGTTAGTTCAGGTTTCAGTAGATCTTCAAAAGTGCTACGTAGATTTACATAAGCCGTTTGTGCAGGTCCTTTAAGATCCCCCTGATCTCCCATGTATAGCATCTTAGATGTAACAGCATGGACAGCTTCGTGGACTAGAGTATTGAATCCAGAAGTTGAGGGTTTGATATAGATCTTATTAGTAACTGGATCAAAGAAGGCATCAAACTGATCTTCTCGTAATCCGGATCTAGATAGAACTTGAGCATGTGCGGGTTTGTTGGAATCTAATACAGTGAACCCTGTATCCTTACCTCCCATCCTGTCAGCCAAAGCACCTGCATACTTAATAAGATTAGCAGAATGTTGCTTAGCTTCCGGATCAGTAGGAAGGCTCTTGGAGGCTTCGTCAAATACCTGACGTACTGTTAGGGTATCATTACGCAAAGCATCTAGAAGGTGTGCAGGTGCTCCTTTAGATACAATCTTACCATCGGGCAATGCCTCTGCGAACAAAGGCTGTCCTCCAGATTTGATTGCACTGATGAGATCTTCACGAGATTTAGCCACGTCTAGATCTTTAGTAGCTTTGTAAGCTACTTCTGGATTACGTATAACTGTTTCTAGAGGTTTGCCAATCTGCTCGTTGCCAAACAAATCAGGCTGCGCTACTAGATCCAGTGACGGTTGTACAGGTGTTTGATCTACTGTTGGAGTTCTGCTAGGTTCAAATACTTCAGGAGATCTCTCTGGTACTGGAGTAGACTCATTGCGCAACTGACCTCTATCAATCCATCCTTGCAGCATGGCATCTGCCATAGCTGAATTAGGCTGCTGATCCCTGACTCCTACAGTCTCCCCTTCTCTAGTAAAGATCTGGCGAGGATTAGGAGCATTAACATCTGCGGGAATAGTATCCGCCAGTCCCATGAAGGGTTCTGGAATATCTCCCTGTCTTGATACGATACCTTCTTGCGCTTGGGCATTGAGACGATCCTGCTGATCTAGGATATAATCCCTCTCTAGCTGAGTATTCTCGGCCTCAGTTCTCTGTGCCTCTTCTCCTCGTAGAGCTTGCTCCTGACGAATACGGCGCTGCTCCATAAGAGAGGCTGGGACTTCATCACCAGAAAACAGATCCCTGGAAGTTATTGGCTGATCCGCAAAAAGATCTCCCTGCACAGGAGTGCGAGTTGAAATCTCATCTACTAGATTGATTCCTGCATCTATGGCAGGATCTCCAGTACGAACTGCTGGGCGGGAACGAGCACCTCTAGATGCTGCGCCAGCAGCTACGCCTAAGATAGCATCGGGAATTCTACTATAAGGATCTAGTAGATCTCTCTTCAATGCATCCGGAGTAACCGCATTCATAACAGCATCCGTACCTATACCAGCTCCAACGTTTAGCCCGGCTCCGGTAAGTATTCTAGTCGCAAGATTACCTCCCAAAGCTCCGGGTACCAATCTCTGTAAAGGAAACAGAGCTGCTTCAGTAGCTCCTGCTAATGCAGCTCCACTCTTGGTAGCTCCAGCATCTCTAGCTTCTTGATAGCCTGCGGATCCTTGTGTTAGACCGAAACCAGTAGCTGTGTACGGATTCAGGATAACAGGAAGAGCAGCAGCTAGCGAGCCTGCTGCTTGTCCTGCTTTCTGAGCTGTTTGATCTTCAGAGAAGATAGCCTCTGGTACTTTCGCATCTAATCCTAGGCCGCGTAGCGTACGAGAAGCTACTCCCTGTGCTCCGTACTTGGCAGCATCCAAGGCATCCATCTGCGCGCCACGGCGCTCTGCATTATTACGTTCTTTACTCTCAGGAGATTGAAAGATAATACGACCATCCTCGTCGTACATATTACCTTCAGTATCGTATCTACCTGTATCTAGCATTCCAATGTCTACAGAACCGGAACCGTATCGAGCCGGAACTGCATTTAGTTTATCTAGATTAGAGTTATCGAACTTAGCATATCTCCCATCTTCAGCCTTCTTCTCAGGAGCTGTAGCAGGAGCTTTAGGGTCCATACCAGCAGAGCGCATCTTCTCCATAAGAAGAGCTTCTACTTTTGCTGGATCGGCTCCACGACGAATAGCGTCATTAGCCTGTTGAATCCAAATATCTTCCTGCGCCATTGATTAGCTCCGTTAATTGCTGAATAGGTCACTCTTGATCATAGCATCGCCTGACGGTACTAGAGAATCAAAATCGTTAGTCTGTGTAGCTTGAGGTAGTAATCCCTTCTTAGCTGCCAGAGCGGATTTGATACGCTGTACTTCTGCCCAATAGTCCGCGTATTCTGGATCCTCAGGTAAAGGTGTATTAGCTCCATCATAATCAGGGTTGAGTTGCTTGACTAGCTTGATAGCATTAGCTGTTAGCTCTTCGTCTAGAGGCTGTTGTTTTACAGGAGGGGTTCTAGGCTGAGGAGGACGTAATGCTCGTTTGGATAAAGCTTCTCGATACGCTGGTAGAGTTTCTGCCTCTACTTTCATACGTCCGATCTGAGCATCTTTGTAACTCATATCAGATTCAATGCTACGTTTATTTAGATCACGCGCTTCCGCTCGTCTAGCCCTCTCTTCTGGGCTAGCTTCTCTTAGCAACTTAGATCCACCGAACTCATCGAATCCAATAGTATCACCTGTGGATTCATCTGTAATGAATTTCTGATAGGTAGGATTCTGTTTAGCGTAGTTAGTCTTAGCTTCCCACAACTGCTGTTCTAGTTGCTGCTTTAGACGTAACTTACGCTCTTCAGAAGCCTCATCTTGCTTACGAGATTCTTGAGCTAAGCCATACTTAGCAGCTCCGCCTAAAGCGGCAAGTAGTCCTGAACTAGCCATTCATCATACCTCCACCTTGAGGAGGTGCTTGTCCTTGAGGGGGACCTACAGCTTGAGCTAATAGTCCCGGACTAGGTTGCACCTCCGTATCTCCCGCCTGATCCTGTGCCTTCATGAGATTAACAATCTCTGCTTTAACAGCTACACCGAAGTCAGGAGTATCTGCTCCTTGTACTCCCATGCTAGCTGCTAGCTGACAGATATCTTTGGTAACTCTATCCAATACGCCTCCGGCGCTAGTCCAGATCTTAGGATTTAGATTCATAGACTGGCTAGCTTCGCGGGCGGTGGACAATAGGCTGAAGATCATGTTAGCCAATGCTGGTACTGGATCAGGTACTCCCTGAAGAGTCTGCTGAATCTGCTGTAGACCTCCGCCCTGAAAGACAGTATTCATTACTGCCGCATAGGCGATGTCATTATCGACCGTATCGGCCATAGTTCAATAGTCCTTGAGGTTGGTTACTAAAAGCCTGCATAGGATTAGTAGGGTTACCTGACGTAGCATCAGTAGGTTGATTGTACTGAGCATATCCTTTATAGGAATCCGCTAATCTCTGGCCTTCAATTTGTTTGTACTGATCTTCAAGTGCGTATCTTTCTCGAAGTAGCTTCAGTTGATTCTCGAAATCTTTCTTCTTGTCTTTCTTCTTACCTTCGGAATCAGCGTACTCAGAAGCAGCGGCCATTGCGTAGCCCCACCATGAATTATCTGATCCGTCATCATCACTACTGAACCATGAAGTCCAAGACATTACGGCCTACCTCCGCCAAATCCGCCGAATGCAAACTGGAATAGCTGATTCATATATGCGTTGGCGTCACCGCCAGCCCAATTCATAAATCCACCAAAAGCTTCTTGGTTGTTCATGATATATGGATTATTCATTCCCTGCAATGCTGCGTTATATCTGAAGTTCTGATTATTGTTTAGCAGTCCAAAGCCAGCTTGCGCCGCTAAGTTCTGCATACCATAACCCTGCTGCTGGGCGTCTCTAATCTGCTGCTGACTGAATCCCTGCTGAGACATGTAATCCTCAAAGGTACGATCCAATCCACGCTGCTCGCCTTGATAGGCTAGATTCTCACGCTGTCCAGTGAGATTCATGTTTGCATTGTACATAGTACCCGCAAGAGACTGATCAGCACCGTACATGCTAGTAGCATTATTCATGCCAGTAGTCAGGACGGTGTTTAGTGCGTCTTGGTTCTGACCAGCAGCGTTTCCGTACGCTTGAGCATCTCCCTGAGCAATCGGAAGACCTGCCTGAATAGCCGCTCCTCTAGCTGCTCCTGCTGCAATAGAACTGTTTAGCCCTCCCCTAGCAGCGGCTTGCCGGGTACCGGCCTGCTCCGCTTGTGTAATGTAAGGATTGTTGCGGGCTAGTAATCCTGTTAGATTGTTAGATACAAGTTCATTAGGTTGTACTTGTCTAGTGTATGCTTGGCCGGGGTTACCAGTAAAGCCGGGAGGCAGGGGACCTGAGGTCCCTGCCGTTCCCTGACTCTGATACCTGCCATATCGATCCTGATAGCTAGGCATTATTAAACATCTCCTTTAGCGCTTAGGGTTTGTAATAGCAGGGTCTGTACGGCGAATGGCGGACAAGGATCTGCTAACTTAAAGTCAAACGGATTCATAATTCCCAGAGTATCGTAGGATAGGAATGTGAGATTGAAACTTGTACCTTCTTTGGGAACGTTAGCTATATTGGTGAACGGAACAAAATCCGAAGCTAGGAACTTAGCAGGTGCTCTAGGAAGATTTATTTCCTGGATCTCCTGTTGTCCTACTCTAGATGGATCAGCATTCAGATAACCTTCGCTAGCCAATACTCTACATGGAGCATATCCATAACTTAATCCATTAGCACGTATCTTCTCGATCTTACCAAATGTAAATGGCTGATCTTTGAAGTTAGAGTTAGTAATGAAATAAGCTGGGATACCTCTACCATCGAAAGTCCAAGACCTCTCAAACTCATAGACGTACCAAGGATTAGAACCTGTAGGTCTATCTCTAGGACCGTTGTAATGAGACATGTGGATACGCTCTCTGCCTAGACTATCTACCGAAGAACATTCAGCTCTGGGTATGAAGTTAGAATAGGGGGCATTGAATGCTTCCGAATCATTGTTATGAACAATGGCAGCTTGGAAAGTAAATACAGGCTTCTGTTCTACTCCCATCAAAGTCATGGTCATAACAGTACCATCCTTGAATAGGAGTCTGTACTGGTTCTTAGATCTAACTGGAATAGCTACAAGAGGTCCTATAGAAGTAGTCTGTCGGATGTACGTGCCGGCAACTGGAGAGCCTCCGGATTTAGCTACCTCCGTTGTGAAGATATCAATAGGAGGAACTCTTCCCTGTAACCTAGGTGTCAACCAGCTAGTAATACCTGCACTCAATCTAACTCCTAGATAATCGCCGTAAGCTGCTGTCTGTTCAAATAAGGAAACACCTTTGTAGGAGCAGTACACTGGTTTACCGATGTCCGCAACTGTGTATTCAATAGCACCTTCGTACGGATTAATACAACGCACGGAGAAGTCATCGATACTAGATCCAGTCAAGCTGTTGATAGAATCTTTACAAGCTATGCCCAGAGTAGATCCATTCATACGAATCAATCCAGTCACAGCATCACCAAGATCCCATGAGCTAGCTCCTGCTGCTCCATCGAAGTTCTCAGGTTCTCCAATCACAGACAGTGTAAGGTTGCCTGCTCGATACCCAAGACCTAGATGGTGCTGGAAGAAGATGACGTGGCGTGGTTTATCAATCTCTTCAGATAGTCCAGTAAATAACCTACGGAAATAATAGCCATCGTAACTAAAGCCGCGGCCTGCACCACTAACTCCATATATAGCTTCCCAATCCTCGTTGCCGTAGAAGTTCGCTACGATCATCTGATAACGACTATCATTCTGCTCTAGTAATTTAAGACCCGGCAATGTAGCGTACTTAGCATTGCTTTCTACTGTGGCGATTACTACTCCAGCGCCCCCCGGAAGAGTACGGATTTCATCTCCAGCGGTAATGTAGGTACGCGTACCAGCTCCTACTTTGCTCATGCTAGCTACCTGCATAAAACCGTGAGCATTGTTAAGTGTCCAATCGCCTTCGTCTACAAAGTAGTTTGTAATCTCAGCACGTACATCATCAGTACCATTCCAGAAGTAGTAGTTCTCAATAGTCCTAGTGTACGTAACTGCCATCTCAGCGTAGTCATAAACCCAAGTAGCTGGATTCGCAGCACTCTGATATGCATTGATAGTAAAGCCGAAATCGGGTAGAGACAGAGCAGCTCTTATGTCAGCTACGTCCCATGTATCTCCCTCTCCTCCTAGTACATAATCTTCTAGTGTATTGGAGAAGCTTATTGACTTGGCAGTTCCTAGGAAAGCAGCAGGACTCCATAGCTGTACATCGAATCTCTTAGTAGCACTTGTGCCTGTAGCAGCTCCTCTTATGGTAATTTTGATACCTTGTATAGTAGCATCAGCAGGAACATTAATAGCTGAATCGAAATTGTAGGTACTCACGTATCCCTGTGTTCCGGGATTTATAGAACTGGAGGTACGTGTTAGATATACCAAGTCATCCTTGTTAGCTAAAGCCTGTACAGGAGTTCCTCCTACAGCACTCCATGTAGCTCCTAGTGATACATTAGTAGCCACTGAAGCTTTGGTCTGAGTCTCAGGTCCTGAGCCAACCAAGGATCCTCTGAAGTAAGTCATAGGAGGACCGTTAGATGTACCATTCCTGAAAGAGAACTCGTATCCCATATCTACGGGAGTCCATGTAGGATTAGTAGTATCTCCAGATACCCATATACCAGCCTGCGTTACATCCTGAATTAAATCAGCGGCGCTAGGTTGGATACCCTTTATAGTAAGGACATTTGAGATGCTAGTAGTGGCGTTGTCTAGTGTATAGGATAATTGACCATCCGGAGCATACGTTAAGATATACCCTTCAGCATCTCCTGTTTCCCAATCTCCTGCTGTTACTGTGATATCTAGTACAGGAATCTCAATAGGCATTCCTAGTTCTATGTGCTTTAGGATTTGTCCGGGGAAAGGCTCGTTGTTGCCTTCCTGAAAGTATACACGATTTAGATTACGAATCGCATACAGACGATCTTTGTACAATCTCAAACCTATCACCGGAGATTGAAAATCTTCTGAATCAGGAGTGTCTACATAAGAAGATAGATTATTGAATTGAGTATTACGTAAGATAGTTGTAGCTCTAGCATCTGCTCCAGCATTAAGAAGATATCCAGTTACAATCCAAGATTGGCTTCCGATAGGACTTGTCATCTCTACAGATGTCTCTGAGGATAATCCCTGTAGGAAATACAGTAGAGCCTCAAACTTCTGGAAGTTAGATACTGCCACAACTGTCTGTGTAGCTCCTGCCTGTACCACAGTACCGAAAGTATTGATAGGATCAGTAGCTAGAAATACTGGAGACCGTACAGGGTAAGGTGTAATAGAATAAACTACAGGATCGTGGATCAGAGTAATAGAATTAGTGTATGCTAAACTAGGAGCAAAGCTTCCGTCAAAGCGCTCGTATCCCATGATACGAGCGTAGCCTAGACGGTCAGTTACTTCAAAGTTATAGCAATCGGATAGTGATCCTGGAGTAGCAGCTAGTTTAGGAGTCGTGAAATCTAGACCCCCTTCCAGCCCCACGATTTGCGGAGTGTACTGGTTAGTAGTTGCCACTCATGAATCTCCTAGTAGTAGTCGTTTACAATAAACCGAGCTGGTCGAAATGTAAACTTAGGCCGCTTTTGTTTCTCAAATCTATACAAGATATCTGTGAAGTTCTTCTTTGCCCTTAGTAGAACTGACGGCTGTTCATCGTACTCTGCGTAGAACATCAAGGCTCGCCACATGATTAGATCTTCATACTCACTAGGTAAGTGCTGAGGAACATCGTCGAAGTTAGCTAGTACTTGAGGAGTACGAGTGTAATCAAATGTGATCGTCACCGCCTCTTTAGGATGAGGCCATAAGGCCCAGCGTCCCTGTGAATCTTCTGAAATAAACCTAGGCTCAGATGTCATATTCTGGCTAGTAGATACCTGCTCTAGGAATCCCTGCCAAGGAATACACAGAAGAGGAATGCTGTTGCCGGTTTCTGGACTAGATTTGCTGATGATCTTGTAGGTAGCTTGATTGACTTCCTTAACATGATCTGTGAAATCATCAGGTCCTAATTCCTCATTCCAATCATAACTGCGCCAACTATGCACGTATGCTTTGGAATCGATAAGATCTATAGATAGTGGATCTCCAGCGGCTAATGTAGTGAACAGAATAGGATTATCGAGGTCTGCACCATTTATATATTCGTATGGAGTGTAGCTATCTAAGGGGTACTGAAATAGCGCAATTTCATAATCAATCGACCTATTGATTGCATCTTGTATTAGTCTGTTGAGTTCTTTATTATTAGAGGTGAAAGCGAACCCATCAGTACCTCGGGTATAATCTTGAGTAAACGGTTCCATGTCAGTGATAGTAGCTGCATTATTGAATGCTCTTGGATTCAACATGGTAACTGCATTACGGAATACTACTGATACAATTGAGCCGGGAGTAGTACCTCTATCGTAAAATAGATTGGTGTTCATTCCCGCTGTGTACTGTATCAATCGTCCATTCAAATAGAAGTAGTCATTGCCCGGCTTAAGTGTAAAATTCACAGGCTGAGATGCTTCCGCGATCTTTACGTATCCGTAGTTTTTAGATGGATCTTCTGAGCTGTAGCCGCCAGTAAGATCTGTCATATTACGAATGGATAATGCATTAACCTTGATGACATCATCGGCATCGTAGATATCTACCGTAGGAGGTACAGTTCCCGGAATAACACCTTCTGTGTAGAACATAATACCGGGGCCGGTGTTTACCACGCCACGGCTTGTTAGAAAATGCCAGTCATCAGCTTCCTGCTGGATAGTCTTCCACGCCCTTGCTGTCCATCCTTTAAACTTCACCATCAGGGAAGTAGTGTTAGTTACGAAATCAGTACCATCATTTGAATAAAGGGCCAAGTCGGCCCCTGATTCTAGAATGGCATCATTTACAAGTTGTACGTACGTCTTCTTTGCCATTCTTAATTGCCTTTATTAATTACGCTTCTCATTAGACTTATTTAATTTCCAAGCTCGTAGAGCTTCTTTGCTTGGCCAGTATTCATTCTCTTTCCGGAACTCCTCGTATTCAGCTAGCGCGCGGTCGCGGCTTTTCTCCCAAGGAGTAGGACGAGGATCTGGACCGGGTACAATTCCAATTACAGAATAAGGATAGCTATCGCGACGCGTGCCTTGAATATCATTATTAGATTCTAGGTTATCAGTACGCTTGCTCTTATCCTGCGAGAAAGTATCTTCCTGTGCAGCTTTGATTGCTTCATACAACTTAATAGGTACATCTACTTCTTTATTCATAGGAACGAAGAAGTTCTGTCCGTTAACATTCCAAAGTACATCCGCATCACTGCGGCCTTCAGTCTGATGCAGACGAACCCGAGCATAGCCCGGCTGTAGAGCACCATTGGACAAACGTACAGTGTCAGTACGTGTAGCATGAGCACAGATCATATCGATGATCTCTAGCTTAGTATGCTGGGGTAATGCTTTAATTCCGTGGACGGTGCTTGCTTGCTTGCGAACTTCGCCCATAGTCATGTTTTCTAGATCTTCTCGTAGCTTTGTTGTATCGACCATTATGTTCTCTTTAGATACCAAGGGCTACCTCCCCAGGTGGGGAGGAGCCTTCTCTCGTTGTGACGAACCTCAGGTACTGAGGGTATAGCTATTACGCAAACGGATAAGCCTGACCGTTGTAATTGAAAGTACTAGCCGGAGATACAATCTTGGAACCGGCAAACGGATAAGTCTGATCAGTAACACCAGTGACGATAGTTTCAGGTAGCTGATAGCCGTACTTGATACGCATAGTCAGTGAACGTACAGTGTTAGTTACTGGACCTGTTAGGGTGCCTAGGAAACTAACTGTAATATCACGAACGGCATTACTCGGAGCAATGTAACCATCAGCAAAGCCGGACGTTGTAGGCAAGCCTCCGATGACAGTTACAATACCACCTGCCGCATTACCGATGGTTGCGCCATCAATAAAGCAGTCAGCAACTAGATCCGTACCTACATCAAGTGTGAGACCTGACGTAGCAAGAGAACCGTTAACATCTAGTTCAACGGCTAGGACTGTGACGCCCTCACCAATACGAATCATCTTAACAATATCACCGCCGCTATACGCGGCAGTCCCGTTAGGGAAGTACAACGTAAAGTCTGCCTCATTCGGCTGAGTCTGATCAGCCGGACGAAGTACAGTACCCTTACGATAAGAGGGAGCAAGAATAGTAGCCATTTATATTTCCTTTAAATTAGAGAGCTGTGACACCGTGAACAAGGCGGACCATCCAAAGCTCATTTAGACGCAGTGCTTGGAACCAGTACTTAGCTGCTACGAAGCCGCGCTGACCGAGCGGATCGCCATTCTGCATACGAGGCTGTTCAACGTGCATCTCAACAGCTTTCATGCCCTTGAGAGCTACAGTACCGTAGGCATCCTTAGCAACGATTACAGTATAGTAAACGTCAACATTAGTACCACCCTCAGAGCGCATGCCAGTGCCAGCAACAGTAGCGCCAGCGCCGACATCACCAGTAAGCTGCGGGCTAATGAGAATACGTACTTCGTTAACCTTGCCAATCTCATGCTCATCAATAGGCTTGAAGCTACCATAGGCTTCAATAGGGACAAAGCCGTCGATGTTACGGTAATCATTCTCAGCATCAACGTGTCCGTAAGCTACATAGCTGCCATTAACCGGACTGGTATTGAAGCCCGGACCCGCCGCGAGGCGATCGGTGATCTTCTTACCATAGTTACGCTTAAGTAGATTGACACCAGCAGCTACGAGATTAGCAGTGATCGGAGTATTGATACCACCTACTGTAGTGCCGTTCGCGTAGAATACCTGCGTACCGCCGCGCAACTGACCCCAGATAATAGCTTCCTTGGTGGAGGCAATGTTATCACCAATAGCAGTCATCGCATCGTTGAACACACGATCTTCGTGTAGATCTGCGATCTTATCAGTGAACTGTACCCACACGCCGAATTCCTGAATAACAGTAGTAACACTGTCATATCCGAACTGGCTCGGTGCCGGAGTAACGCCCTCAGTAAGAACGCCCGTGCTAACAGCCATCGGACGAATACGACGCCACTTAATAACCTCACCACGATTCTTCGGGAGCGGTGTAAATGAGCTGTACTTATCTGTGATAGTGATCGGTTCGATACGGGCAAGTAGTTCGGCAATCTTTACGATGCCGATCTGGGGGGCAATACCCGGATCATTATAAGTCATATAGGCATTAGAAGCCATGATTCATTTCCTTAGTAGTTATGTGCGGCGACTTGCCGCGTTGTAAGCCTTTTCAAAGATTTCCTTTTCTTCAGCTTCTGTCATAGGTGCATTAGGATCCCGTGTTGGTACCTTAACTGCGGCCCTTGTAGTAGGAGCTGAAGAGGAAACTCTAGCTGCCCGCTGAGCGGCAATAGCATCTGCCTGCGGGTTGGGTGACTCTGCCGGAGTGCTCTGTTGGGGCGGTACATAGCCATTAATACGTAGGTCATAATCATACAGCTTCATAATCTGAATTGCGTCTTGGTGATTGACGGAAGTAGAATACTTGTTCTGAACATCAGCGGATTGATGGGAGATCCAGTCAATAAACTGAGGGTGATTTACGACTTCTTCATAGTTGGGTACTACCTGCTTAAGCAGATTAACCTCGCGTTCGATATACTGATCATACTGACTCGTCACTAGAGGAGCAGTAATATGTGTCAGCTTTTGTTCTACCTCTAGTTTTACCTGTTCGACTGCTCGTTGGATGCGTTCCTCTACACTAAGTGCAAGTTCCGAATCCGTCTCAGTCAATGCCTTCCACTTCTCCAACGGTTTCTCCGCGACCGGAGTAACTGGAGGAGCAGTTTTAACTTGCCCCCTTACACGCTCAAGCTCTTGACGAGCTTCCATTAGATGCCGCTGTAATCCGGCCTGCCTCTGGCGATTGGCGTTAAAGTCTGTTAGTTCCTTGACGTAGCGTTGACGGACCTCTTCAGGTGCATCCTTAAGCCATGCGTCTACAGGATCTGGGGTTTGGGGCTGCTCTTCAATAGGAGCAGGCGGCTCCTCTTGTTTCGGCTCAACCTCTGGTTCAGGAGTAGGTTCTACTACTGCTGGTGGTACTACAACTTCTTCTGATGGTGCTTTACCAGAAACGCTGTTATATGCATCGTTAAACAATTTCTCTGCGTCTTGTTCGGAGAGAGTATCAGTTGTCAAGTTATGTAATCCTGTTAGTTCTTGCGACAGTCTCATGTGACTGCGGAAGATTTAGTAGTGTCTTGTACGCCTGCACTTGTCCTTGCAAACGCATAATCTCTTTGTACGATGTATCAGTTTGCGTCATCTTAGTAAGGGAATTATCAAGCTGCTGCTTGAGATATACCTCTAGATAAGACCAAGTATCATCTTTGAATACGCTCATTAGATTCCGGGTTTACCCGTTTCTCTCTTAAATGCGAGTTCCTGTGCATCCATATCTTGCTGACGTACTTTCAATCCTACATTAGTACCAGCTAGGAACTTAGCAGTCTGTGCTCTCATCTCCTCTGCATTAATACTGCTTAGAATCTTAGCTCTATCTGCCTCGCTACGAGAAGCTAGCTGGGCCATAGAAGATTCAAAATCGTACTGAGCCTTCTGGATAGATGCCATAGCTTCGATTTCACGCACACGATTGGTTTCCATCTGAACAGCTAACTGCATCTTTAACTCTTCATTCTTCTGATGCATTTCCATCTGAAGCTTCTGAGCATCTAGATCTAATCGCTTGTTCTGCACTTCAATCTGTGCCATCTTAGCCTGTGCTTCAATCATAGCAGGATCGGGAGGTGGCTCTGGTGCATTAGCCCTCTCTTCTGCTACTTCTTCAGGAGTCTTTACAATTCCTGCTGCGGGTAACCTCATGAGTCTAATGCGAGCATTAGCTAGGCCATCAAGCTTGATCCATTCACCTAGAGGAGATCCTTGTGAGATCTCCATAGACAAACGTTCTAGCTTCTGCTGTTCTTGAGTACCTCGTAGTAACTGCGTAGGAGTACGTACATCTACTGAGAAACTTCCCTTAATCTCATCCTTGGGATTGTACTGCATATTCCAGTCATACACACTCTCAAGCAATGGCTTGGTGATGTTGTCATCCCATTCTTCTGCTTTAAAGAATAACGGACTGGTTGCATTCTGATTCATGATAGCCATAGACGTAGCATTATCTGCTGCACCTGTGGGTAGATCCAGACCGGGAGCCATTAGAGAAATACTAGACTCTTCATCTGCGATCTGCTTAGTCATCATGAATAGAGCAGACAAACCTTCAAATGCATTCGGGGGCATGTAGAAAGACATAGCTTTGCTAACATCTGCACCGAACTCATTTACATACCACACCTTCCAAGGAGTACATTCTAGACCACCTTCGGCAGGCTTGATGAGAGTAGTATCCACAATAACCTGAGGACCAGCACTGATACCAGCGTTGTCCAAGATCATGCGATGAGTTTCATTGATGATACGCTGCTGATCTCGAATCAACATCGGTACACCAAATCCGAAGATAGAACCCGGATCCTTCTCCCATACACTTACGAAGTAGGGAATACGATGACAACCTTCTAGGTTAGACATCTCTACTCTGATTACACGTCCATTTACTACCCACACTTCTGCGTAGTAGTAATCATCTGGACTATCATAAGTAGGAGGCTTGCCCATCAATTCTAGATCTGCTCGGCAGATAGGACCGTGGAACTCAAGTACTAGATACTTATCCTTGAATAGATCCCCGTTACCAGAAGTAACAGATCCCTGATCTACAAATGGAGCAGTAGTATAGCTTCGTGGGTCTTCTTTACAAGCCTTCTCGATTTCCTCTGCGATAAAGCCCTTGTGCTGCATCAATGCTTTGAGCTGTGTCTTGGATTTAGGGTGAACTTCGATTGAGTCTTCACAATCCTCTACACAGTTAACCGTATCATCTGGATACCATAGCAATGGATTGACTGAATAAATGTGAGGGAGATATTCCGTTTCAAATGTCGGAACACGAATTACTTTACCTTCAGATGTAACTTCTTTTCGGTAAATCTTACGTAAACGTCCTACATTCATAGGTCCCTTGAGTACTGCTGTACCCATAACGACCTCATTATCCATACCCTTACGGCATTCTCGTGCGTAGTCGGTGAGAACTAGCTGATGTTCCATCTCCCTTTCCATCAAACCCATCTTAACATCTACAACTTGTTCAGGACTTAGCTGAACTCCTTCGATGTTAGAGATAGTTTGGATATCTTCTTGATCTACATCCATGACCTGAGGAGGAGCTAGCTGCCAATTCTTATCACCAGCAGCGAACTGGAAACTAGACATCTGACTTATAGCGATTTCACACTTAGATCGGGTGATGTTGACTTGGGCTGGGCGGTTTACTCGCTCTCTCTGGAAAGGATCATTGATATTGGTCCAGTCATTAGCAGATAAAGATCCTAGTACGAGCCTTAGACTCTCTAGCATCTGAACCTGCTTGACTCCCCTGCGACCGATACGAGTTTGTAACTTAGATTCTACGGTACGAGCTAGCTTATCGTATAGATTTTCACGATCTGCTCGCAGTTGCTCTTCTGCTTGTACCTGAATCTCAATAACCTGACGAAGAAGATCACTGTCTTCTCCATCAGTTAGGATAGTAAGATCTTGTTCAATAGTCATATCTACGCTTTACCTGAATTAGAGGGCCGTTAATGCCCGGTATAGACTGCCCTTGCCTAGGTTTAAGCGAAGCATACCTATGTTCAACAATTCCATAACGAAGTGCGTCCATCAGATGGTCATTTTCCTTGACTACATTACCCTTTTCTCGTCTGTACAAAATGTATTCATTCAAGAAATTGTAGCAGTTAGCAAAGATCTTTAGTTTGCCTGCTGCTAACAGGGACCAAACAGTTTGAATACCAGACTCAACCGCATTATTGGCTTCTCGTAATCTAAGTCCCAGCTTACGATAGGATACCAATAACTGCTGACCGTCGCTTTGTGAACGATTCTTAGACGCAGGATCAATAGCTCCCGACATCCAATCACCTGCTACGGCTTTGATACGAGCTGCATGGACTTCTGGAGGCTGGTTACCTTGGTAATGTTCATCGTACATGTACCATACGCCAGTCTCAGGATTCTGCGCCAAGAAAGCTACGGCAGTTCTATTCCAGCCTACATCCATTCCGTAGATGAATCTCCAATGTTTGGGGATATCAAACGTATCCTTCATAGGAATTGTAATCTCTTCTACAGGAATTGGATAAATAGCACCATCGCCAATAGCGAAGGTACCATTCTCAACAGTCTCTCGTAGATGAGGAGGAGTGGATTCACGTACTTGCTGCTTAGCTTCCTCGGTCAACCAAGGAGCATCCGCCCAGCTAATGGAGATAGCAGCTCTACTGTATTTAGCAGCGTTGCCTACTACTTCTTCGACCTTATCACTCACTGTCTTGCCTCTTAGCTTCTGCTTCTATGTCCATCAAAGCCTTAGCCTGTTCGAGACCTTTAATCTTCTTGGTGCCTGCTAGTAGATGACAGTCACTTAAGAAGTTGGCTAGCATTCTAGTCAAACCTTTCTTGGGAGTAATGGTATGAATTACACGACCGTTGGTAGTCATGGTACGGACTAGGATCTCGTTGTACACATCTTCATCGGTAGGTTCATCTACATGCATGATATGTCCCTTTAGACCAAAGAAAGCGTGAGCCTTCTGGTCTGCGGACATGAACGTAATTGTAGAGATACCTCCTGAAGGAACATGACGTACATGTACTTCACGGATTGCTCCGGGTACTCCTGACTTATGGACAGTCTTCTCAATGAGATGCTTAGGAATTAATCCTGTACCCCATTGACCAGACGGACCCATCAGACATTCCTGTAGAGTTTGAAGTACGGTCTGTGCTGACTTACCTACTGAATAGTTATTCACAGGTCCAGGATATACAACACCGTCCCACCAATCAGGATATAATCCTGTCGCGGTTACTGTGCTGAGGTAACATCCTGTCGTGGTCTTGGAAGTACGGTTTCCTCCTAGGATCAAAACTTCTCTATAGTCTTTTGTAGAATCGAAGATTGCTTTATGTTTAGGAAGTTTGTCGATGCCGAATGGAGTGCCGGGTACATACCACTTATCAACTCCTGAGATCTCGGTACGCCTTTCCATCTCTTTAAGGAGGGATTGTAGTTCGAGTACATCGTGAGGGCTGATGTGTTTATTCTGTGCACGGACTTTAATCTTAGCTGCGCGATTAAGTAATTCCTCATCGATAGGAATATCTAAATCTACAGAGGGAACTAAATCCCAATCGTCATCATCAGTGTGCAAGATCGCTAAACTCCGGGGCTTCTTTTAATCTCTTTCGCAGTTCTGTAACTCGTTCCACTAATTCTAAGGGAGATAATGTTTCAGCAGGTTTGCCGTCAGACGTACTCTCTGCACCCCATCCGAAATCATTCTTCATGATGGATTGCCAGAAGTTAAACGACTGAGACTTAGCTCCTTCTGTAATAGCTTTACGACCCATCCTCATGTACCAAGCTTTGCGAGCTACGTGTCCGTACTCAACAAGCTTACCGAACATGGGATCATCTTTAGAACGACGAAGGAATTCCTTCCTACTGATCTGGATCTCTCTACAGATCTCATCGTCAGAACATCCTTCTTCGTACATCCTCTTAACGCGTTCAGCCCAGTGCTCAGCCTTCGGCTGTTCCTTTGGCTTTCTTCCTAGGGGCTTTCCGTACTTTGATAATTTCGGTCCCGGCGTCTCCGTGATCGAAGATGGTGCCTCCAAGTCCTGCTGACTCTGCGAACTGTTCAACGATTGCTTCTGCATTATTATCAGTCTCCGTCATAGAGACGGGATCTCCGTTTCGTTTGTAGTAATTACCACCACCATCAGGCATCCAGTACTTGAAAGATTCCTCTTCGGAACGTACCAGAATAGCCAAGGGATAAATATTGTTAGCTTCAAACTTACCGTCAGGGCTAGGTTCAATACCTACTAGCATAGGAACAATAGAACCAGTATCCGGATCCATACCGTCCATATACCCTAACTTACCAGCCTTCACTGCATTATATAAACTGAACATCAGATTAGCTTTAGCAGGATTGCGGTCATTAGTCAGGATCACAATCGGGATATCTTTTGGTTTAGTACGCTTAGCCACGAGGTAAATATTCTCCAATATAATTTTCAAATGTCATATTCTTTGCTGCTTCTAGTTTGTATCCTAGACGCCATCTATCTGATTCAATGGGATTGAATGGCTCACCTTTACGGTAATCACTCATACCTTTTAGGTATTGCTTATCGTCTGATCCAAAAGCTTTATACTTAAGATCATACCTACAGATAGCTATGTCTTTAGCGGGATGCATATTCACCGTACTTTAGTCTATAGGCTGCTCGCTTAGCTCTGCTAGGAGTCTGTCTAGCGAACAGGGAATTCATAAGTCTAGTTGCTGCTGTATCCCAATCTTGCTCATCTATGGCCCTGAGAGTGCCGTGAAAGCCCGACAAGCCCTTACGCCCTAGTTGGTATGCTAGATTTAACATGATGCCCTTACGCGGGCCATCAAGCTGATCGAAGCTAGGACATACGTACCGAGCATCATCCCAAGCCTTCTCCATACGCTCGATTAACAAAGACTCAGCATCCTCTTCATTTATGGGAGCTGTGTTGGCCGTAACACCATCATGGTGTCCATGTCCGATAGTCCAGTAACCGAGTGTATCTTTGTAGGGCTTAGATCTAAATCCCTCGTCGTCTTTAAGTTCTTCTACTTCTCTAGAAAACCATTCGTTCATTTATGCGCCCGTATCTGCGAATACACCAACTCGCTGATCAGTAAGAGGCTTATCTACAGAATAAGTACCAGCTTCTGTGATGTAGATGACAGGCTCGTTAGCCGTTAATACTACTACATTCATACGCTTATCTGGGTACCTGTAAGGAATAGTTCCCTCGGGATTCTCTACCAGAACCCTAGCTCCTACCCTTTCTCTAATCGGCATATTAGCACTTACAAACAAACCTATCTGAATGCGAGCAATACCGTCGCATGTAACTGTAGTCGATGTCTCTCTATCGTTGGTAGGTGCCAACAGTACTTCGTTTGCCATTATCTTTGCCTTAAGTCACTTAAATCTCTGGATGGTACATCTGCATCTTCTTTGTACGAAGACTTGTGAGTACGCCTGAATACATAATCTTGAGATACATTAGCTCCGAAGTACACTGCCAGTACTGCCGGAACTATGATCTCCAAAGCCCTGACATCTTTGTCATAGGCTACCAATAGGAAGCTAAAGAGTAAAACGAAGAAGCACAGTAGGAACTTCCTAGAGGTTAGCATCTTCCCCTCCGTACCTTTCGGGGGAGGGGTGTGGGTAGTATCGACTACCGTCCGTGTCCCTTCTGCGGGACTAATCTTCTGAGCCGATTGAACTTGTCCATTGTTTGAACTGTTCCCAGCGGGTTTTGAACGAGACATAAAAACCCCATAGGTAGTTCTTCATTAAGACATTAGACCGGCATTCTTCAGAGCTGTTAGGATCTGATTAACCTTTACAACCAGATCTGCAAAGTTGTTGTTGATGATAGTAAGAGATGCGTTAGTAGCTACTAGCTGTGCTGCTGAAGTATCCGTACCTGCTGCTACCGTCTGAGGAGTAGCTTGTACAGTATCATTAGCAGTACCTGCTGTGCTGTTGGTTAGTGAGGTAGGTGTAACCTGAGGAGTACCAGAAGCTCCAGGCATTGACTTTAGAACTTTGTACAGAGCAGCCTTCATCTGAACAGACCACTCGTTACGCTTTTGAATTGGATTGAAATTAAATGCCATCTTATCAGCCCTCCGGGCTTGCATGTGTTTGACTCATGGAACTGTGTAACTTCAGATAAAACAAGATCATAGACCTTAGGGACATCCTGTTCGTTTAGCTGTAAACAGAGCTGTCGAGATTAGACAGCAGCTTACACCTACACTAAACAGCAATACACCTAAATCTAATCAGTACAACAGCTATGCTTTGATAATGAGATACACTATCCAAGTTAAGTACCACTAACCCAATTATCCAGAACTCTTATCACTTCACTTCGTTCCATTGCATCAGATATCGTTTCGATATGAACAATTCCAAATACACCAGATCTAAGCTACTCCTTGATACCGAGTCAGGTCTCCTTATCGTCTTATCGGAACTGCGTTCCTGCATGGTTAGATGCAAGAGCAATGCTCTGATAAGATGTCCGCTTAATTGGTTTATCGTCTCCGCCCCCGGTCTTAAGGGGTGGTTAGTGGGTTATACGTCCAGGCCCTAGCCCCTCTGGCCGGAGAGGACTAGGACCGATTGTATATTGCTAGTGTCTCTGCACTAGCTCCTTTATGTCTATCCTTAGACTAAGGTTGATCTGCTTTTCTTCCGAGCAACGACAGATCAGCGTTCCTATTAACGTACGGAGTACGTATCGTCACTTACCGTGACTGCATGGTTAGATGCAAAGACTGTTAAGTCTTGATAACACTTAGACAACATTAGATAGCCAAATAGTCGTAAAAGTTCCCCAACTATTTTCAATTATTTTTATCTCGGTATTCCTTAAGCCCCCAGACTCTCCACTGCTTAAGCCTACGCTCAAGGGCAATCTCCTTAATCTTATCGGTCTTGTCGCCCTGCTCCAAGCCCTGCATCTTTTTCTTAAGGTAGTACACCTGATCTTTATTCAATATCGTCGCTACGCTCCTGCACTGCGGTAACTCTTCTTCCATCTGCTATAGTACCCTTGTTGTAGATGATCTTCAGGTTACTAAGCTCCCAAGGACCGTTATCGTCTATTCGTATTAACTGTACATCCCTATCTTTCCTAGGTCCTCTAGCCTCATGGGCCTGTACCCACTTTCCGTGGAACCACACCTGCCCCGCTGATTCCCACAACTTAGTCCACTCCTCCAGAGTTATGACTAACTCACATCCCTTAGCCTTTAGCTCATTACCCTTAGCCCTGTATCTAGCTGCTCTTTGCTTCAGCCACTTCTTCTGCTGTCTCCACAGCCCCTTTACTGTACTGTATCTACGTACGTCATATGCCCTCGTCTTAGCGATTCTAAGCGCATCCGTATCCCTACGAGTACTTCTCCTACGCTTTACTGTAGCTGGCGCTCTTAGAGGCTCTGGCTCAGTTATAGTAGGGGTACTTATCTTCAAACTTTTAATTACTTCTTCTAGATTCATACTTATTAGATCTATTTCCTGGGCATTAGTTCCCTTATCGCCGCTACGCGGCTGCATATTTCCTGCACTTCTTATTAATTAATTCCCTATTGTTTTGTATTTATTTATGCTCCCTGGAGGATAGGGGCCACCGACCCCACGCAGTGGGTCCCCTTTTTCCAAGCTGCTACTCCGGGGGTCTGCGCTCAGGGGAATTGCGAATGAGTCCTATCTACATCATCGACAGTCCAATTGCAACTGCTTCTCATTCTCGATGACAGCCTGTGTCAAGTTTCCTTTACATCGGCAGGGGGTCGGAGAGGGTGTTCCAGGGGCGCTAACCGGGGTAGCACGTTCAGCTTACGTTCAGTTAGGGGTAGGTATAGTGGCTCATGCTTAGGCGAGACGCCTTTGCACTGTCCCTTGCCCAACCGTGGGCGGACTATCTCGCGAGCCACAAGGCGCTTGCGGTCACTGGTCCTATCGGGTGCTCCTTGTCAATCTAGTGGTGAGTAGAGACGCTTTCGCTAGCGCATGCCGGCTATTGGGTGCGCTATCTAGATGCGTTTATCGGCCTACGGCCTGCAACGCTTTACTGTGCAGCCGCGTAGCGGTGATATGCGAATGAGAATCGTTCTCATCCCCGATATACGGGGATATAGAACCCGACCAAACTTTGCAGACGCGTAGCGGCGATAAGGGAAATTGATATGATGACACGTAGACAAGCGATCAAACAAGTCCGGCGACTCGCGGACGCGGTAATCAAGATGCGGACACGCGAAGCGATAGAAGGGAAAATCGCAGCGTCAAGGTGCATCATTGCCGTGGAATGGGCATTCTACCTTGCGAGGAAATTTCGGTGAAAGCTACTATCTTCCAGCTAGAAACTGGACACAGATTCGCGATAGTAACGCGCGACGTCGAAGAAACGTCCCGAATCGTCAGCAAGGCGCAGCGAGAAGCTATACACATGTACAGGCAGATGCGCTTGCCAGAGGACGGGGGATGGTATGGACCCTTGGAAGTATTACCTGTAACTCCGCTCTAGACATTAGCGTTATGCTTCGTATCGGCCTACGGCCTGCAATGATGCAGGATCGGAGATCCGATAAGGAGTATAGCGGTAGAGTCTGAACGTCAGATTGATCTACCATCTAGATTATTGTGAGGGGTATACAATGAGCAACGTGAAATTGGTTAGTTTTGTCCCGAAGGGGATCGAAGGTGTCAACCGCGTGGCCTACGGCCTATTGAGCAATGCCCTGTTGACCGCAACGGCGGTGCACGGACGCTCGAATACATGGAAGGAAACAATCGGCCTTGTGTGCGATGCAGTTGGCGAGCATGAAGGTGACGATGCTGTAGCAGCGGCTAATGAAGTCTTTGCGGGCATCAAGGCTGCTATCGGCTCGGCAGTAATCGCAAGGGCACTCTCCGAGGCGGGTTATGGTGCTTTCGATCAGATCACGACCGACGAAGCTGGACGGGAATTGATCCCGACTAAGGCGGCAACGGTCATCAAAACGCGTTACGGCGACAAGTTCAAACTCGACCGCGTGGTGAAAAAGGCCCAAACAACTATCGATCAGTATCGGGCTAATGTCATTTCAGCGTACGAGGCGGGCGCTGTTCTCGCACCGAACATGACCGTCCGGAATGTCGTGGAAGCTACTGCATCGGCGAAGATTCAGGCCATGTCACCGGACGAACTCAAGAGCCACAACGACGCTAAGGAACGCAATGACACCGCACGCGAAGTCAGTACACAGTTCGCAGCGGCTTATAAGGCCGGTACCCACGAACAGCAATCCGCTCTGGGTATGGTGAGCGCTATCATGGATTCGTGGAAACATGCGGACCCTGTTCTGACCAATGCGTTTCTTGAGGCTCTGGATCCGTGGTGCGAGAAGTTCCGCGAAGCGGCTCTGGCTGCTAATCCGACTGAGATTGCGGACGAACCCGATGCAACCGACAAGGCCATCAAGGCTCTGGAAGAATCCCTTGCGGATGATGGAGTGGTCGAGCGTGTTGCTGCTAACGGCTAATAGTTGCTAGCGTACTTTCCCCTCCCAGATATTACTCTGGGAGGGGGAACTGCGGTATCAATTGGGTACCATCCGATTAAATCGGGAGTTTATATGCATATCACGCTTGCTAATTTACACCTTGCGACACCACAGCAAGTTTTCGATCAAGTAGCCCGGCACCTTATGACTCAGAAGGCTAGGTCAACGGACTTTAATGGTCATTGTAAGTATCGCGGCCTGAATGGACTGAAATGCGCGGCTGGATGCGTTATATCAGATGACGAATACGATCCTTTTTTTGAGGGTAAAAGCTGGGATCATTTGATGTCCATTATCGCAACACGGTCAAGCAGCCGACCGCTCGTCCACATTGAATTAATTGGTCGCTTGCAGCTTGTGCATGACGGTTACGTAGTAAGTTACTGGAGGGAGATGTTGCAGGCCGTTGCCGTCTGTTTCAATCTCGACAGCGCGATATTAGATTCGTGAAAATCCCAGATCCCATTGCTATGCTGGAGCATAGTTTGAATGTAGCGCGCTGCAAGCATACTCGCGGGGATATCTCGCGAGCATCCGACATGTCAGCGCGAGCGCTGGAACTGGCACGGAATCAAGAGCGCCTGATAAAGCCGGGGGGTAGATCCCTCAGGGGAACAGTCAGCCCGAGTAATGCCGTGAAATCCCGGTCACCCTTTGAAGTAGCGACTTCTGGGCGCACTAAATTCTACCAATTCAACGGTAAAACAATCGGCGGACAGCACAAGGTGCGAGTCTGTAAGGTTTAAGGGATACTCATATGTCAACCAAAGTGTTCGTAATAAGCGGTATGGGACCTGATGATTTTATAGTCCGCGAGGGCTTTTTGGGTAAAATTGTTAAGTCGGACGTGTCTGGTTTTGATTACGTTTACGTGGACGGCATAGGGCCATACTCACGCGCGTACGTTTTCAACGACACGGCTCTTAATCGCGACTATTTCAGAAATTTTATACGCAGGAGCGTGGATCGACAAAAGGAACAAGGAACTGACCAGCGTAAAACCTTTAACCTAATGGAGCGTGTGTGATGCGAATCAATTACGTAAAGCCCGCTATGGTTGCCATCCTTCCCGGCCTGAAACTCCGTTGCTCCGGGTTTGAATGGATAGGCGACACTCAGGTCCACTACAAAGCGCGCCGTAGCATCAAGCGCTAATACAAGCCTAAGGCTAATATATCGCCTCCCCTTAACGGGGGAGGCTTTTTGCCGTCTTATCGGATCTCCGATCCTGCATCATTGCAGGCCGTAGGCCGATACTAATGAGAATCGTTCTCATCCCCGATATGGGATAATCCAATGAAATTCTACAAAGGTCAAAGGGTTAGGCTGGCGCGCGCTAGATACAAGTCTAACTTAAACGCGGAGGGATTCTTCGGAGGATATGGTAACTATCCGAAGGGCACTCCTTGCCTACCTATCCCCGGACATAAATCGATTTTGGGCGATGACAACGATTGTACTTTTATCTCAGATGCTTCATTACAGGGTGCAGAACTTTCTAAGGGGGAATATTTCTGTCGAGCGTCTGCTTTGGAGCCGATCGTACCTGAAGGTCATAAGGTAGTAGCGTGGGAAGATTGCCTGTGGAATCCTAAGGAGTATGCCTGATGAACTTAGATGATGCATTCGAGCGGTACATGGACGAGCTGGACGCTGAGCCGGATCTTATCCCTGTTCCTACTAAGATTAGGGCTATTCGACGTCATCATACTGATAGGGTTTTCATCAAGACGCTGAAACACCGGCCTCAGGGCGGGGAATTCTATTGGTGGCGTCACAACGGCATTTTTGAACGGAGTGATTATAAAGCTACTAAAAAGAGGATGAACAACAGGGCAATGTGCAGTAGGCAATGCTGTTCCAAAACGCGACATGCTAAATGGCGCGGCGGCAATAGTGTTCTTGCTGTGACCCTTCAAGAAAGACGCGTCAGAATCACTTTGTTGGAAGAATTGAATTGTCCTAGTTGGACAGAAGAGGATGACGCTTATTCTGCTTATCTCCTAGATGATGATAGGTACTATGATGACTTCTACTATGACCAGATCGACTGCTCCGACGACGAGTATTTCGATCCATATATAGATTGGGACGACGTAGAAGGTACATTTCTACCGTGGGAGGATTACTAATGATGCTCACGTTGATTGCAGTAGCATGTTCTTTTGTAGTATCCTTCATATTGTTCTTCATGTGCGTAGGATATTATAAGTCCCACAAATCCATTTCGGTTATAGATCCTGTTTTGTTTGCAGCGTCTTGTGCTTATCTATTTTGGTTCCTTACATAAGGAGTTAAGTGATGATTACGATCGATAATCTGGAACAGATGTCTGAGTTTGAAGTGGTGTTTACGTCCGTCAAGCATGTACTTGCTAACGGGCGGCCATCTATCGATGAAGATACTGGCCTTTGTAAGTATTCAGGCATAGGATGTGGGGCCGCTCCATTTATCAAGATTGAGCATAGAGAAATGCCCTACGACGAAGTGGGAGAAGGAATTACGGTCAGCACCGCGTGGAGAGGTCTGGTGGTTGCCGGATTAGCTCCCGAAAAGCATTCTAGGTTAATCTGTATATTGCAAAATGCACACGACTCCAGTGCGCAGGCAGTCGCGCGACTTCTCATGGGCGTCGAAGGCTTCGTAGAGAGTTACAAATTTGAGATTAGTCGGCTGTTGCCTGAATTCGTAGAACAATTAAAAGCCGCTGGCATTGATCTAAGCTGATTGAGGTTGTTATGAAGATATATAAAGTACACTATCTTCCTAAAGGATCTACGGGAGATTTATTGCATGGATGGGGCAAATGGAGAGAAGCGCTGCTCTTACTTAGGGACGGCGAATCTCTAGATTCTATTAGAACAACATCTATGGTCTTGAAGTCGTTAATGCCGGGGACTGTCACTTCCAGTGCACATCATTCTAGGGTGGAAGAACGGATGGTAGATAAGGAGTCAGGCATAGATACAGGTGAGACACTAAATTATTGCTTGAATCCTAACTGTAGGTATGAAAACTGCGGCCCTGCTGAGTTACTTTTTGAATGTTGAAGTAATTAGCCCTATGCCCTCTCGAAAGAGAGGGTATCAAGTTAGTTACATACGCCCCTATAGCTCAATTGGATAGAGCTATTTAACATGACGTAAACGATGACAATTTGCACATAACAGAATACACTTTGCTAGTTCTTTTTGCATGCGTTCTTCTGAGAATAGACGGATTTTATCCCATGAAAAGTCTTTTGTTTCTGGATTTAAGTGATGAAATTCGTAGACGTTAGGATGGTGGGAAACAGAGCAATCTGCACATTTGTTCCCAAACTGCTTAATAACTTTAATTTTCCGTTGTTTCCATCGTTCTATGCAGTAGGCATTAAAACACGACTTGCACGAACTGTTTGTTCTATTTTCTTTGCCTTTGTTGTAAAATTCTGTATCTTGCTTTTCTATGCGACATGTTGAACATGTTTTCATAAATGCCCTCGTAGTTTAATTGGATAAAACGCTTGCCTTCTAAGCTTGAGACTCCGAGTTCGATTCTCGGCGGGGGTTCCATTTAGTTAGACCGTATATTGGATAGAAAAGTTCCCTCTACTCCATTGGTTGGCGGTTCGAGTCCGTCTAGGGGTGCCACTTGGTCGAAAGCTGAAGAGATGGGATATAAATTATGATATCTATGCAGAAGCTTCCTGAAGATTTGGGGGAGATTGTACTAAAGCCCTCAGAAGTCTTGTACTATCTATACCTACCAGTCAGTATGAAGGGAGATGATAACTGGGTTACAGATATGAGGCTTAGCTTTCTACACCCCCTGCTAGAGAAGGTTAGAGAGAATGACCCAGGCGCCTTTGTAGACAACTACGTGTATGTTACAGCCAAGCGCATGTTCGTGGGAGGGGGTGTAACTCCAAATCGCCCGGGATGGCACGCTGATGGATTCTTATCCTCAGATATCAACTATGTGTGGTACGATTGCATCCCTACCCTATTCAACAAAGGATTGTTCGTAGTAGAGGAGGATCATGTAAGTTCCCTCGTACAGTTTGAAGAACAGGCGGATCCTAGTAATATAGTGACCTTCCCCGATCGTCATCTACTGAAGCTTGATAGCTCTGTAGTTCATGCTGTAGGAGAAGCTACTGCGCAGGTGATGCGTACCTTCATAAAGATCAGTGTGTCTCCTAATAAGTACAATCTGGAGGGCAACTCGCATAATTACATCCTCGACTACAACTGGACTATGTTTGATAGAGCTACGCTACGTAACGATCCAGCTAGGGCGCAGCGTGATAGCGTAGATGACGATCATTTCGCGTGACGCCTACTAATTTCCAGACAGGAGAATATAATGTCACATGGCAATAGAGAATATTGGAAGAAAGCTCTAGATAATCTTTCCGTTATCAGAGCTTTTGTTGATGGTAAGGATATCGAAATGTTCGATCCTGTTAGCGGGACATGGTACGATCCAGGGCGTCGAACTCGCCACGATTTTGCAGAACCTACTACCAACTATCGCATCAAACCTGAACCACGGGAGGTCTGGGTAGTTACACATCAATATCGAATGCCGCCGCTTGCTTTTACGTCCAAGATCGAGGCCGATAAGTATAAAATTCTGGCGAATGTGCCAGGACGTTCTGTACGTTACGTAGCAGTGGATGATGTCTAACATTCGTCAGAATATCATAGCGGTAGCATTCGACAAGAGAGGTAGAATCTTAGCTACAGGCTATAATAGCTACAGCAAGACTCACCCTCTACAGAAGATGTATGCTGCTAGATCCTCCGATCCAAACCGTCCTTTTATCCATGCGGAACTATCCGCGTTGATTAAAGGCTCTAAGAGAGGTAAAGTACACAGCCTACATGTAATCAGAATCAGAGCTAATGGTAAACATGGACTAGCAAAACCTTGCGATATTTGTGAAAAAGTCATTAAAGCATACAACGTAAAGAAAGTAACATGGAGCAGAGATGTTAACTGAAGTCGAGAAAGAGAAAGCAGGTACAGTATTCCCTGTAGCTCGCAAATCCACGAATCATGGGTATGTAGTATTGTTCATTAGCCCTAACGCAGGAATAATCATAAAATCAGACAAGCTAGGCATGACTAAGTACGGCAGATACCATTCTAAGTTTTTCGATTGCGACGATAGATACTATTGGGATCCTGTAAATATCAAAATTGAGGGATAGACATGAGCACTAAAGACGAAGCCATAGCTGCTATTCTTACCAGAGGTATGGAAGTAGCTACTCAGACAGGGGTTTGGTTACAAGAACAGACCCCAGACGTTATTCAACAACTACTTTTGGTTAAGGGAATAGAGTCTTGTTTCTTAACTGTTGTTTATGCAATTGGTGCAGGCTATGGCATTTACAAAATCAAAAGTGAATGCTTCAGGGAACTTGACGTAGATCCTAAGGCGCTACTAGGAACTATTCTTGTATCCCTTATTGCAGTTATGTCAGTTCTCGCTACTTCTAAAGCGTCAGTTGCTTTAAAGATCTTCCTTGCTCCGAAGCTGTATCTCCTTGAATACGCAGCATCACTACTTAAAGGAAGTTAATCACATGTTACATTATATCCCTACTGTAAATAGCCGCGATACGTGGCTATGCAGTTGTTGTAAGTGCGTAGTAACTTTGTCACATACTAATTGCTCAAAATAAAAGGAGAACACTCATGACTCAAGCAATCCGCAAATCCACAACTACCCCGGAACTTTACTTCCAGATTCGCGAATCACACATCAGCAAGAAAGGTAAGGAATACACCAATGCTACGGTGTTTGCTCGTCGACATGCGGCGATTGCAGGTGATATGACATGGAAATTGTCAATCGTACGATGCTCTAAAGGAGATCAATTCAATCGTAAGTCAGGACGTACGTTAGCTAAACGCGCTATGTTTTCCGGTAAGTATCTATTGTGGGGACTTGAGGGAGGAGTGGATAACGTACCTACGTATGACGACGCTTTTGCCGTCTACAAGGATATCTAAATGAAAACTACAGCAGAAAAGATCGCAGTGATGCAGGCATTTGTGGACGGTAAGCAGATTGAATGGTGGGGCGGCTACGGCAATACTGACTACGCTCTCTGGAATCGGGACGCAGGTCCAGAACCTTCATGGGATTGGGCGCGTTTTGATTATCGAGTAAACCAGGGACCCTTGGTTAAATGGGCAGTAGTTACCGAAGGAGAACATGAAGACGTTGTTTTCTTCGATATGAAAGAAAGCGCGTTGAGTTACGCCCCCTCCGATGGGCGCGTCATTAAAATGGTAGAGGTACCTGAATGACCCTTCCATTAGCTGTATTCGTTCGATACGAACCTTTCTATACTATCAACCTCAGGAATCAATAATGAAACGTCAAGATGCTTTGGCATTACTGCCTATCATCCAAGCCTTTGGAGAAGGTGCTACAATTCAGATCCTGGCGGCAACTCCTCCTGGCGCTCTGTCCCGTTGGATAGATGTTGAGGACGACGGTACTGTAAGTTTTAACAGGCCTGCCTGGAATTATCGAATTAAGCCCGAACCTAGGGTAATTTATGTAAATGAATACGAAGCTGGCAGACTATCGGGGCAGAACCATAAGTCCGAAACCGAAGCGCAGGTTTTCTCGACAACGGGCGTCGTGATTACCCGTAAATTCGTCGAAGTTCTTTAAGGAGATTACAAATGTTTAATGACCTAAAGATTGGTAACATGTTCCGTGCTCTTCGTGACGATCGTCGTTCTGATGGTACTACGGTTAAGAACGATAAGATCTACGTCAAGGTAGGAGCCAGCACTGCCGTAGACGTTAACAACTTCAAGAATGAATGTGTGTTTGATGTAAAGATGCCGGTACGAATTATTCGAGAGAATCCAATTGGATTTAAACTCTCTGATATCCCTCTCTACAATTCACTGAATGGGGTGTGATTCCATGTTCTCTTATCAGAAACACTATATCAAACTTCGTGATTGGGATGCATACAATGCTATACCCGGTAAGGAGCTACTGAAAGGTTGCGCTCCTTGCTCTGAAGAAGCATTTCGACGCAAACTGAAAGGGGATGATTTCACTAAAGCAATAACAGATCCTCATCTATTAGTGGAAGTCTCGTTCTCACCTTATCCCGGATGTTGCGGATTAAGGATCATACATTCGTCTTACGGTGCGGGTTATGTAGTAGACAAGCCCAGACTTCCAGTGCCGCCTTACGCACTAGAGTTTCATTCTAGTATAGAGGATTTTATCTATTACATGAAACTAGCTGATAATTTATATGTAGATGCCAACAAGACAATCATCTTTGCAGATGTCAAAGGAGGAACTCTTTACCACACTGCTAAGTGGCTGAATTTAATCCTGAACGATAAATATTCCTTTCAACGCTTAAGTTGTACCACAAACAATAGTGGTAGAAACGTAATCACTTGGGCTATGGTTCCCAAGACATTGGTAGGCAACGATCCTCTAGGACTTCCTGTTGCGGGAGCGTACGAATCATGACCACCTTTAAAATAGGACCCAGAAACTATTTGTCAATGAAGGGTGATGACGTGCCAGGATTTTGTGCAGGTCATGTACTTCATAGTTTCCGACGGACTCCTGCTCCTATCAACGATGGTAAAAAAAATTGGGATATGCTAATTAATAGTAGTGAGGATGCACTGCTTGAGGATATAATTAAGTCATGTATTCCTGGGATAGGATCCTTATTTCTTCATGATAAAGAGGGAGGAATTGCTGATGAATTATTATTCGACCACGTTCCTAAAAGATCATTTAAAATTATCGGATCAGGGAAGCCGATGGAGAGATATATTTATACATGCAAAGCTCACGTCTCTCCGTACTACATGAACCCTAACAGTGATAATATGGTAAGGCATATGTATGTCATCATCAAACAGGCAGTAGAGAAATGATTGTAAATGTACTTCGCAATCGAGGATCTAGGTCTGCTCGCAGACTAGCAGAAGCTCTAGGCGTAGGCTTAATTACTTCAGGATCTACCCGACGTACTCGCGGTGACAGATTTGTAATCAACTGGGGAGTAGGGCAGCCTCAGAATCAGTTGGTACAACGCAATCTGACCTACAGTAATACAGCTCAGTCGGTTATCTTTTGCTCTGATAAGATTGGTACTTTCAGGAGCTTATCGCGGGCACATGTACCTTGTGTGAGCTGGGTTACACAGGAAGCTATTGAACTTGCCACGGCGGTGGATGGAAATCCAAATGACGATGAAGCTCTTAACCGTTGGATGAGGGAAGATGGTAAGATTGTCGTGCGTCATACTGTCACAGGACACAGCGGTGCTGGCCTAGAGATCGTCCGTCGAGGGCAGCCTATTCCCGTAGCTCCTTTGTACACACGATACTTCAGGAAGCACGCTGAATATCGAGTGCACGTTTGTTACGGCAATGTCATTCTAATTCAACAGAAGAGGAAGGAAAATGGAGCCGATGTTGATACGTTGGTACGAACCAGAGCTAACGGCTGGGTGTTTACCGTGCAAGATCTTAGCTGCGATACTCGTAATTACCGCGCTGAGCTTGGGGTTCTGGCGTTAGATGCAGCGAGGGCAGTTGGTGCTAATCACTGTGCTGTTGACATCTTAGTTAACCACGACAGCATGAATAAAGTTGTGGTAGAGATTAATTCTGCTCCTGCTTTGGAAGCAGAGTCAAGTCTTAACGCCTATGTCGAAGCCTTCAGGGCTAGGATGTTATGAGGAAATAATGGAGAATACAATTGCAGTGTACAAAGTTCGTGACAAGAATCTAAAGCATTCTTTCGGGTTTGTTTGGATCAAGAAGAGATCTAGTTCCAAGATCATGGATGCTGTTGTAAAGAAGCTAAGGGAGGGACAGGTACTTCTCAATATTTGGGTATCCAATAACTGGAAACAGCATGACTATACCTACGAACGTGAGTATCCTAGATCAGAAGTAGGTGCGTCCATTCCAGAATACGATCCAATACCTAACCTAAAATCAGATTCTAAAATGAAACCGAGGATCAAGATTAAAAATCCACCAGTGATCGTAGCTCCTGTTAAACCTGTATATGTACCAACATCCTACAAACTGGCGCGCGCGCCTCTAAAAGACTGAGAACTATTATGTCAATTATGATCGGTACGGATCCTGAGGTATTTGTAATTGGAGGTAATAAGAAAGTTATCCCCTGTGTCGGATTGATTCCAGGGACTAAGGAAGAACCCCATCCTATCGCAGGGCATCGTCATGGACTGAAGATTCAAGAGGACGGAGTAACGTTAGAATTCAACATCAACGCCTACAATACTGTGCAAACTTTTGCATCGGCGGTTCGGCAATCTGTTACAGATCTAAAGAAGATCGTACGAGATTACATCCCCAATGCTAACTTGCACATAAGTCCCTCTCATAAATTCTCGGAGGAAGATTTGCGATCTGAGCAGGCTATGACATTCGGATGCGATCCGGACTTTAACGCTTGGGAAAGGGGTAACATGCGACGTCCTCCTAGCGTGAAGGAAGTAGGATTGAATCGATTCGCGGGAGGTCATATCCATTTTGGGTACGATGTTAAGAATGCAGGGATCCCTCCGTGGGCACTCATTCAGTTCATCGAAGTGATGGGTTATGGAGGGTATGTATTGGCTAATGGATTCGATAAGCAAGGTGAACGAAGGAAGTTCTATGGACTAGCTGGATTGTATCGAGTAAAGGATTACGGTATTGAATACAGAACTCCTAGTAATTACTGGCTCGCGGATCCTGTACATATGGGAGTAGATACAATGTATAGGGCACTAGATCTGGTGTTGACTCGTCCAGAGAAAGCTAGGGTTCTATTCAAATCTATCGAGGCACACAGTGCTGCTATTCAAGAGGCTGTGTCTAGAGAAGTTTGGCCTTCTGAATTGAGTAAACTATACAACAAACTTTGGAATGACTTTGAGGCGGTTCCTGCGGAGAGAGAAGTATAATGAATCTATACAACATCGCTGACTTACACAGATACTATCTTAACTCTTGGATCGTGCATCCTACTACAGGCATTCCTCATAAATGTATGGGACAGTGTACAGAGCAGCCGAATCATTTGTATCTGCAATCCAAAGGTAAGGGCGTATCGATTGATATCAACTCCTTAGAGTGGGAGCATGTCAAGTGTCCCGAACTCGGATACCGTACAGATCCTAGTGGACATTATGTATGGCATGCACAGCGTCGAGCTATTCGACATACCTCAAAGGGATTTAACAGTACTGCTGTATCGTTCACAATCCCCGCAGCATGTAAGGAATACTGGTACGAACTTGATGGAACTACTCTCACTGTAAAGACTATCACTGACGCCATTGCAGATTCGGTGTATAATCCTACGTACATTACGTTAGGTGATGCCGTGCGCAGGCTGCAAGAGGATCCTAAGGCAACTGGATTTGCACTCAGCGCTAGCTGGGCGGTCACTATCGGAATGCTTGAAGGAGCGGAGTACCAACTTCATCTTAGAGGTATCCATGTAGCCGTATCTCCGGACGGAGTTCACTGGAACTTCTTGGACGATGCCGCCCAACGGCTATTTGAAATGAGTTCGGTGCGATGATGGAATGGTATGAACTTGGTATTATTCTCTTGATTGCCCTCGGCATAGCTACATTTGGGCTATTAGTAGATATTATAACAGACCTACCAAATGGAGGAAATTGCAAATGTCACTAACTAAAGTAGCTGTATACGGTACACTGAAGCAAGGTCATGGTAATCATCGCCTGCTGACCGACTCTAAATTCCTAGGTAAGGCATCTGTTAAAGGACGCATGTATCATCTAGGTGGATTTCCCGGAGTGCGCTTAGACGAACCGGGAACAGTACAGGTAGAGCTGTATGAAGTAGACAATGATACTCTTCGCCGGCTGGATAGGCTTGAAGGATATCGAGAAGGCGCTGCTGATAACAACTTCTATACACGAGAGATTGTAGAAACAGATACCGAAGAACACGTATCTATCTATCAGATCAGTAAGGACTACACCTCCGACAAAAGGATCATCGCATCGGGAGACTGGTCGTGAGTACATTTTATTCTGCTAAGAAGTGTTTGAGTATCTCCGACCAGCATTGGGAAATGGCGGGGCTTGCTAGAACTGACGGAGACTTTAATGATGCTAGACTTCATACAGTGAAGGCTCTTACGTGGCAGAGTAGAGCGCGTGATGGAGGATGGTCACATTCTGATGCCGTTGTGCATAAAAACATGCAACGTAGTGAAACGGAGCGATAAATGAAGATTGAAGTAGGTAAGTCTTACAAAGATAGTTTTGGAGATACTTGGCTGATCGAAGGACGATTAGTTAATCGCGGAGCAGGTGCGCCATTTCTGGCTACCGATGTCCTCGGAACTATGAGGAGATACGAAGAGGACGGGACGTGCTCGATGGTCACTAAGTGTAATCTTCTACCTAATAAGGTAAAGAAAGAAGGATGGTGTAATGTTTACCGTAATGAAGGATTTACCCCATTAAGATATGCTATCGGACGCATCTTCTCTTCCAAAGAAGAGGCTGTTGAAGCGGCTGATGCAACCGTTACCGTTCTCAATCGTATTGATACTGTAATGGATACTGTAAAGATCGAGTGGGAAGAAGAGGAATAATATATGGCCAGTGTAGCTCAGATATTCGGTAAACCTAGGCACTCTATTCCAATTGAGACTAATGATCTAGCTATTCCAGGAGCTAAGATCGGGGTGGAAGTTGAGGTAGAGAAAGCCCTCAAGTGGAATGATCTAAGTCCGATGTGGTCCTCTAAAGAGGATCATTCTCTTAAGGTAAATGGACGAGAGTTCGTCACGAATGGAGGGCTAGTCGGTAAGGATCTTACGGATGCCGTGGCGTGGATCTGTTCCTATGCGCTGAAGAATAAGTATTCGATAGGATACCCTAGGGCTGGCATTCACATTCACCTGGATGCCACTGACATGAATGAGACAGATCCTCTGGAGCTTGCACGTATGATGCAGACGTGTATCATCATGGAGCCAGCGATGTTCGCCTATGCCGGCGAGAATCGTCGGGCGTGTGGGTTCTGTGATGCCTATGGAGATAGCCAAGCAGACTTCGGAGCACTGTCTGAGGTGCTATTTGGATGGGACAAATTACGTAGCAACGTAATGGATCCTAACATTATCTTTCGCCGAGGAGAGGCGGGTAATTTATGGGATTATTTTCACGAGGATCGAGGACTACTCAGCAAGTATCAAGCTATCAATCTCCTTCCTCTAGCTAAGTTTGGAACTCTAGAGTTTCGACATCTTCCTACTACCTTCGATTACAATCGAATCATAGATTGGATCAATGTCATCCTATGCTGTAAGAAGTTTGCGAAAGAATTCAAGGGGGATGTGATTCAGTACGCCCGGAAACTTGGAGGTACGGAATTCTTCAGTAAGGTCTTCGGTAAGTGGACCCGAGTCCTAGCTCCTATGTACGACGAGCGCTCTTTTCAAGAAGCGTTGATTACAGCAGAGCTAATTCAACTACGCTCAACTGTAAAACTATTCCAAGTTCCTGAGTCTTCTTGGCCCGGACGGCCGAGTAGGTTGCTTGCCGCTAAAAAAGCGAAGCTTACTAAGCCCAAGACCAAGAAAGCGAGCTCGCCTGAGGACGAGGAAGTAGCGATTCCGCGTGTGATGCTGGATGGCGATCCGCTCGGTCTGCGCAATGGTCCGGCCGAAAGAAGGGGGAGATTAGCCGAACAACTGAATAGGATAGGCGCTAACCCATGGCAAATTCAGCAGGCTATTCCTGAGCAACCTATTCCACGCAGACCTCCTGTGGGAGATCTATTTCCTACGCGCGACATGGGAAATCTACGGCCGCGTGACACTCGCCCCGGACATCTAACATGGACAGATGTGCGCAGCGGGAGAGTGGTTGGAATGATCAACTTTCAGTTAACTTACCTAGATTAAGGAATAAAATTATGTGTGGAATTCTAGCTCTGTTTAATGGTGAAAAGAATCGCGTACACAATGTCAAGCTTGGAGAATTTCTACTAGGCGGATGCATCACCGGAGTCCTACGAGGACTAGATAGCACTGGTATGTATCAGGTCAAGAAGAATAGGGATGTCAGGATCTTTAAGCAGCCTGTAGATGGTGGAACTTTTGCTCAGATGAGAGGCGCTCAGAATCTTTTTAAAGAAGCTGACAATACATCGGCTACCATCATCCATCATCGTGCGGCAACTCACGGTGTAGTATCCCTAGATAACTGCCACCCGTTTAGTCATGAGGATACTCAAGAGTATATCATCGGTGTACATAACGGAGGGGTGCCAAGCTTTAGTCGTAAAGAAGACGGACTAGACTTTGAAGTAGATTCGGACTGGCTCTACTATCAAATCTTTAAGCACGGACCTGAAAAAGCATTACAGAATCTTCCTGCGTCAGCGGCATATGCATTAGTGTGGTACGATCAGACTAAGGATAAGCATTACATCGCATCTAATGGACAGCGCTCCATCTCCTTTGCTTTTGTAAAGGATAAGAATATCATGCTAGCAGCCAGCGAACATGCCCATCTTTATTGGTTAGCAAATCGTTTCGGTATCGAGTTTGAAGAAACTATCTGGCATCCACATGACAATACCATTTACGAATTCGATGTCAGTGATCTTCGTAAATACAAGACAGTAAAGGTTCCTGAGAAACCTGTAGTTAAATACAATAGCACGAACTATTCTTCTGGACGGTACTGGAATGCACAGAAGGGAGCTTGGGAAGATAAGACAGAGAGTGCATATGGAGGTATCTTACTCTCTACTACATCTACAGATACTCACACTGTGCAGGAAAGATTCAGTGATGCAGCTTGTAAATCTATTGGGGTAGAGCTTAGTGGAGAATATGAATTCGCGCCCGATGCGCCGAACCCTGAAGATAAATCCTTCCCAAGGAAAGTGTACGGAGTTATTAGTGCAGGTAAGGAAGGTGAGGTTATCCACGCCGTCATGGAAGTACGTACCCCGCATCTTATGGAAAATCTACAGGCGGCTATGCTTGTGCGGGCTAGAGCGTTGGGAGTGCGAGATGAAACCCACAAGACAAGCTCGATCATGAAACGATTTGTATTGCTCAGTCAGCCGACAGATCTCATTCTCCCAGTAGAAGAGAGTAATGTAGAGCAGGATAATGAGTTTGGACCAGTAGAGAAATTTGCACGAGGACCTCGCGGTAAGAACTTAACAGAAGCGCAATACATGCACATGGTCAAAGACGGATGTGGTCATTGTTCCGCTGACATTGATCTTAGGGACCAAGACTT